>OMGU01000612.1_pt1 | contig 37494 bp, 37 predicted proteins | sample 1646121 | NCBI WGS metagenome assembly OMGU01 (sample SAMN05578581, study PRJEB25193) | human gut metagenome | biome: Human Microbiome; feature: human-associated habitat; material: feces | host: Homo sapiens | place: USA:Birmingham
CCACTGGTGTAAATTTTCTCTTTTTGACTAGTCCTATTTATATGCTAACATCAATCATTACCCTCAAAAGAATATCGTGAATTGTTGGGTAGTGCTCTGTGTGTCTTTAGTTCAAATAATGGATTTATTATAGAAAATATTATTCATACAAGCAATGCATATGATTGGTACAATCTTATTGATTTGGAATCTGGAAAACTTAAAAAATCTATAGCAGATACAATTTCTAGAAATACAGGAAATAAGGATATTGAAATATTATTTTCTGAAATAGTTGAGATGAGAAATAGAATAATTCATGGATTTAGAATTACATCAGAACAAGGAGAGCAAATACTTGCGACAAAAACTCGGAAAAAAGATGGAAATATTCAATTTGAAATAACCAAAGAATATTTGTTGGATTTTATAAAAAAAATGAAGAGCTCAGTGATATGCTTTATAAATATCGTGGATATTAATGAATAAATTTATGGTGAGATACCATATGAAAGCATTACCTTTTGGTAGTGCTTTTCTTTTTGCCTGATTTAGAAAGGATGGTGATGTAATGGCAGAATTTAAATCTCAAGATGAGAAAACAAAACAGGCTTTTTCAATGATTGAGCAAGGAGTAAGGGATGTTTATTCTTCTGAATCTTTTAAACAGTACCTATCTTGTTTAAGCAAGTTTCATAGTTATTCCTTGAATAACACATTATTAATATTGTCGCAGAAGCCTGAGGCTAGTTTAGTAGCTGGTTATCGTGCCTGGCAGACAAATTTTAATCGTCATGTAAATAAGGGTGAAAAAGGATTGATGATTCTAGCTCCGGTTACAACAAAAGAAGATAGATTAATGAATAAACATGATGAGAATGGAAATGTGATTTTAGACGAGTCTGGAAATCCAATCCAGGAAATGCGTGTAGTCAATTTGACTCATTTTAAGACAACGACTGTCTTTGATATTTCACAAACTTCAGGAGATCCTCTTCCATCTTTAGTGCATGATTTGACAGGTTCTAGTAATGAAGTGAAAGCGATTATTCAAACTATTCATTTTGTATGTACAATACCAATTGAATTTAAAACAGAAACTGAAGATCTTAGTTTTATGACAGGAGCTAAAGGGTATTATTCACCAAGGAAAGATAAGATTGTCATTAATAAGGATTTAGAGGATTTACAAACCGCAAAAACATTAATACATGAGTATGCTCATAGCATACTTCATAAAGAAACAGATAAAAATCAAAGCCAACGAGAAATTGAAGCAGAATCGTTGGCTTTTGTTATTTGTGATCATTTTGGAATTGATACTTCTGAATATTCATTTGGCTATATCGCGTCTTATGCTAACAAGGATTACAGTGAATTGAAATCTATTTTAGTAAACATTCAGAGTAAAGCACACGAAATGATTGAATTAATAGAACCTGTGTTTAAGGAGAATTTGCATATGTTAGAAAAGGAAAATCAATATATTACTCCAGTGGAAATGGAAGAATTGAATCATGATATTGTACTTAAAGTTGCATCCGTGATGGAAAAGTATAAAGAAATTGTGTCAGATTCAAATATTACAACTTCAGATATTCATGAAACGATTGATCAAGAAATATCGAATCTTTTGACAGATAACAAAGAATATAGAGTACAAGATCATTTGTATCAGAATAATGAAGTATACCAGCGTGTTTTGCATAGTGCTTGTTATGATGTATTTATGAATGAAGAGTTTGATCCAAAACAATCCTGGTTTATGGATCATTCAATTGAAAGAAGAAACTATGAGATGTTTGAAAAAATAGCCAGTCCATTATTAACAAACAGTGCATATTATATGAAATTTGGAACACCTAATTATATGGATTTAAATATCGAAATTATTGGGGATGATCGATTGGCTATGGCTCATAACTATGTTTTAAATGGGGATGTGATGGCTGATCCAGATGTCGAATTTACTGTCGATAGAAAGAACAGGATGCTATATCCACAGACCTATCAGCAGGATTCACTTCAATACTTTGAAAGAGTAGATGGTGATTCAACTCGTGCTCGAGAACTGAATCATTTTATGCATGAATGGCTCACAAATGTTGTTGATCAAAAGTATAAAGTACAAACTATTTATACGGAAGACAAAGAACTCTCTGTCAAAGAAAATCCAAACGCTGTAAGAAACTTTTGTAAACAGAATGGTATAGGAATGATGGCACCTAAACTAAAGGAGTTGGAAAAATGAGTAAAAAGTTTATTCGAAAATCGGTTCTTGAAAAAGTTAGGACACTATCGGCATTTGACTATTTAAATAACTATCATCCTTCACTATTAGTAAAAAATGGAAAGAAGGATTACTATCATAGAGAACATGATTCATTGCATTTTTCAAATGGCAAGTGGTATTGGTGGTCACAAGGTATAGGTGGTACGACTGCATTGGATTATTTGATTGCTGTAGAAGGATATGATTTTAAAGAAGCGTGTAACTATTTGGCCAGTTTAATGAACATTAGTGATCCAGTTGTTACGTATTATCATAAAAAAGAAACTAAACCATTCGAGCTTCCTGAGAAAGATAAAAACAATAATTTAGTGATTCGTTATTTGTGTGAAACACGAAAAATAGATAGAGAAATTGTTGATTATTTTATTTCTAAAGGGATGCTTTATCAGTCAGCAAATTTTCGAAACGCAGTGTTTGTTGGATACGATGGTGATATGCCAGCTTATGCATTTAAGCGAAATGTATTTAAAGATTTTAAATTAGAACATACAGGAAGTAATAAGGCTTTTAGCTTTAATTATCAAAATAAAGAAAGCAATGTTCTTCATGTTTTTGAAGCAGCTATTGATTTATTGTCTTATATGACATTATTAAAAATGGAGGATGTTGATTACAAGTCTTTTAATTACTTATCTTTAGGTGGAGCTTGTGAAAAGATAGCAGCAAAAAATGAAGCTGATATGCCGATTGCATTAAATGCCTTTTTAGAAAGAAATCCCAATGTTCAAATTATTGTTTTCCATTTGGATAATGATGAAGTAGGTAGAGGTGCAACGCAAAAGATTATGATGATTGCAAGACGTAACTATCAATGTTTTGATAATCATCCTGTGAACTTTAAAGATGTAAATGAGGAATTAGTAAGCATAAAAACATGAATCAACATTCAAATTGACAATCACTTGTACGCTTGATAAAATAGAGTTGTAAAAAGAAGTACATTACTAGCTAATTAGTTAGTTAGTATGAAAGTTTGCCGCTGACCAATATGCGGGGTATAAATGGTTGGGTTGAAAGTTTACCGCTGACCAATATGCGGAATATAAATGGTTGGGTTGAAAGTAAAATCCTTCGCCATTAGGTGAAGGATTTTTCGTTACAAAATATCTTCAAAACATTTATTACTTTTTGAAGATAATGAGGATACAAAGATGAAAAAAACAGGTTTTTATATTATCAAAGATCAATTTTTTGAAGATATGAACGATCCGTATCTCAAAGGAAATAAATCAGGAAATAGACCACATTATTATTGTTTTGAAGATTCAATAACTGGAATATATTGGATGATTCCTTTATCTAGCCGTATTGAAAAATACAGGCGTATCATGCAAAAGAAAGAACAAGCAGGAAAGCCATGTGATATCATCCATATTGTTAAACTAGATGATAGTCGTGAAAGTGCATTTCTCATACAAGATATGTTTCCAATAACAGATGAATATATTGAGCGAGAATACACAATCGCTGGAAATCAATTACTATTAACAAGTAATCATGTTGCCAAAGAAATTGAGCAAAAAGCAAAAAAGGTAATGAGTATGCTGAAAAGAGGAATTAAATTCACTCCTACGCAGCCAGATGTGATAACAATATTAGAAAAACTAAAACAGAGTAAATAACAAACTATAAATTTTTGATAATTATCAAATTGGATAATGATGAAGTAGGTAGAGGTGCAACACAAAAGATTATGATGATTGCGAGATGCAACTACCAATGTTTTGATAATCATCCTATGAACTTTAAAGGTGTAAGTGATGAATCAATTCATAAAAGTCTGTTGTCATCGACTGATTTATGAATTTGACAAATGAATCATTCATATCTTATTGGATATAAAATAATGTAACTGTAATTAAAAAGTAATACTTTTTATGCACACTAGCAATGAAATTGCATATAATTTAAATGTGGAGGTGATGCTGTATGTCTACTATTCAAGTAAGGGTGGATGATGATTTAAAGTCTAAGGCAGATGCATTATTTAAGGAATTAGGTATAGATACAACTAGTGCAATTCGTATGTTTTTAACTCAGGCAGTTGCTTATGATGGAATTCCTTTTGAAATTAAAAAATTCAATAAAACAAAAGAAATGAAAATTATGACAGAAGATGAGTTTTTGGATAGACTTGCTTCTTCTAGAGTTCAATCTAGAGAAGGCAAAGTAATAGATGCAGATATAGCAATAGATAGCATTAGAAATAAATATGGATTATAAAGTAATATTTACTGAAAATTCAATAGTTTTTATAGATGGTATTTATCATCAATTACAAGATTACGAAAATAAAATTAAATAATTCTTTTTGAGAAAGTTTACGCTTTCTCTTTTTTATTACACAAATTTAGAAAGAGGTGGATTAATTTGAATAAGCAATTTGATTTATTTCAAAAGATGAAAATAAAAGAAGTCTGTGAAAATATTAGTCGTATGACTTATGCATATATCAATCCAGATACAAAACAACCAACCGTAGTACCGTCAAAGCATTATAAAGATATTTTAGATCAGCCGGTTGAAGTGTTGGTTAATGATCAAGTGAAAAAGCAATTTTTAAATATTATGTTTAAACAAATGAAAACATTAAAAGAGGAAGAACCCATCTTGTTTAATGAAACACTGTTGTTGATGGATTTGAATAAGACTCCAGATAGCTTGGAACTAAATGAAGAAGCAGCATTAAAGATAACGGCCACAGAATTAGTGGAAAGTGAGAAAACACAAAAGAAAAAATTCCATTTAGTGGATAGTGCATATTTGGATTTATACGAAGCAACAAAGAATGACAGTGAATTGATGGCTCAGATATTTGGAGAGCAACAAAATGATCGTGTTTATTCTGTTGAATTAGATGAGATGGAAATGGAAAAACCTAAGTCAAAAGGAGGAAAAAAGAATGACTTACAACACTAGAATTTATAATTATTCAAATTTAAAATCTGAAGACAAACAAATTGTTCAGGCACAATTGTTAATGTTTGAAACTGTAGAAGACACAATTACAGAATATATGTATCGTAGAGAATCTTCTACAAATATTTTGGATGCAGTTTCTTATGAAGAAGGAATTAAAGCTTTAGAACAAGTACAACAAAATATGTTTAGTGATATTGTAGAATATATTGTTTACGCAATTGACAGTTATGAAGAAGATGTGGACGAAGTTGATACACAGGATCCGCTTTTTGGCTTGTATCAAGAAGTTGAGGATATTGATAATGAATGATTTAGAAACGTGTGATTTTAATACAGTCAATCTTGAAAGATTGGCTTTTTATTTTGAAAAATTAGAAGAAGGAGAGGACAAATAATATGATACACAATGATAGAGTTTTAGAAGATGTGAATGCATTACTTGATTATGATTCAGTAAAAGATTTTTTATTCATGAATGTAATTAATGCAGAAACTAATAAAGAAGAATTATCTATGGAGCCACATACAGTTATTGGAGATTTAGCGATTGTATATAGAGTGATGATTAAAACAACTGATGATCAATTTTGCTCAGCTAGAGTTACAAATGAAATGCTTGATCATTATGGTATTGATGTATCCCAGTTGCACAATGATGCATTGATTTCATCACCAAATATGATGAAACCAGAAATTATTCCACTAGAAACATTGCTGATGGGAGTTCCAGAACAAGAAGCATGGCAAAATGAAGACAGGCATTTTGTAGTTTTGACAAATGAACATAGAACGGATGGAGCAGCAACAATTTTTTATTCCGGAGTTTTGAATGATCTGGCTGAAAAATTAGGACATGATCTTTATATTGTTCCTTCTTCAACAGATGAATGTTTAGCATTATGTGATTCTCCAACATTGAATATAGATCGTTTGAAAGAAATGCTTTTACTTATGAATGGTCCTAGTTTTATGGATCAAGATAAAAAGCTATCTGATATTTTATATCATTATGATAAGGATAATCATGTTTTAGAGAAATCAGATGATTATGAAAAGAGAATCAATAAGCAGAGATATTCACAATTACTTCACTGATATTTGGAGAATTGAAAATGATTAAATACGAAGATATCATTAAGCGAATTTCGTTTATTGAAAAAAGGAAAACTAAAAATGAGGAAAAGATAAAATTTCTAATAGAAGAAAATAATACCTTATCTTCAAATTTAAAATTACTAAATCAGAAAAAAGAAATGTTAGAAAAAATGAATCAGGATCTAGCAGATCTTATACCTGATAAGAAAAAGGCTGCAGACAATTAGTGTCTACAGTTGTAGCAAGCAACGTCTTTGATCGATCAAAGACAAGTGTTTAGGGAATTTCCCTAAGACCCTAGGCTATCTTAAAAGAAGATGGCCTTTTTAAATGGAGGTATTTACACATGATAAATGCATTTACTTTATGTTTTGTAAGTTTTTTATCTGGAGGATTTATTGGTATGTCAACTCTGTTATTCATGCAAGGTGCTTTTTATAAAGATGCGAAAAAGAACGAATCGAGTCGAAATAAAATTAAATGATGTTGAATATGCACATTTAAACAATTTGGTTCATGCATCTAATTTATCTAGAGAATCTTACCTTCGCATGTGTATAAATGGCTTAGTTCCTAGACCTGCACCTAGTGTAGAACTAGTAGAAGTGATTCAAGTGCTAAGACAAATTGCTAATTCTTTAAGTGATATTTCAAAATGCGTTTATGCACAAAATGGTATTGATGAATCAATGTACATTCATAATTTTGAATTGCTTCAAAATCAAATTAACGAGATTATGATTTTGATACGTGAACCTACGGAATTAAAATTTCCTATAACGCAATAAACAAACATTTAAATTCGGCATGCCAAGTTAAAAATATGGTAAGCTAGGAATGATTGAAAATTTTGGAACAGGAATTCCAAGAACAATAGAGAGTTACAGTAATTACAATGTGAAGCCAGAGTTTAAAGCAACAGAAAATTTTTTATTGTTACACTGCCAAATTTAAATTATGGTAATAATTCTGTAACTGACCCAATAGCTGACCCAATAACTGACCCAATATCTAATTTAGGATTAGAAATATTAAAGTGCTTAAAAATATTCCCAGGATTAAATACTTTACAAATTGTTGATAAAATCAGTCATGAAGATCCATTAATCATAAGAGATAAAGTGAAAAATGAACTAAAACGATATTTAACTAATTATGTTGAACATCGTGGTTCTAACAGAAATGGTGGATATTATTTAAAAGATCGGCATAGCAATGAACAAGACAAAGTTGAATAAGCTTTGCCTTTTTTTATTAAAAAGTGAGCAAATAAAATGAAAGAAGGAGATAAATTGGCAATTACAAAAATATGGGCAGTAAAGGATGATTTGAGAAGAGTTTTAAACTATATTGAAAATCCGGATAAGACAAAAGAAGAATTAAGCGATGGATTAAAAGAAGTGTTGGCATATACAACTCAGGGATATAAAACAAATGAGAAAGAATATATTACTGGAATCAATTGCGAACCTAGTACATCACTAAAGCAGATGATGAATACAAAGTTATCCTATAACAAAATGGATGGAAGACTTGCCTTTCATGCAGTCCAATCTTTTAAACCAGGTGAAGTAACGCCAGAAGAATGTCATTCATTAGGTGTGCAATTGGCGAAACAAATGTGGGGAAATCGATTTGAAGTCGTTGTATCTACACATTTAGATAAAGACCATTTGCACAACCATTTTGTTGTGAATTCAGTTTCCTGGGTTGATGGCATGAAGTATGATAACCGGAAAAAAGATATTGATCATTTTCGAGAATTAAATGATGCAATATGTAAACAGCATGGTTTGAATGTTATTGAAAAACCAGAAGGAAAAGCCATGAATTATGGAGAGTGGAATGCAGAAAAAAAGGATGGCATCTATTTTAGAAAGATTATTCGTTATGATGTGGATTCTGTATTAGCGTATGCTAGAACTTTAGATCAAATGAAATCAGGACTTGAAGATATTGGATACGTAGTTGATTTAACTGGTAAGCACTGGACTTTAAAACATCCACAGTCGCAAAGAAAGTTTCGATTTTATAAACTTGCTCGTGATGGTGGATATGACGAAGATCATATCATGGAACGAATCAACAACAATTATTTATTTCCAATGCAGCCAGTTAAGGATATTGTGCCATGTAAAGAATATCGTGGTGATCATACAAAATTAAAAGGAATCAAGGCTTTATATATTAGATATTGTTTTGAATTAGGAATTATTCGACCTAAGGGAAAACGACAGAAATATCCAAGTCCACAGTTAAGAAAGGATTTGATATACATGGATAAAATCACAAATGAAAATACTTTTGTAGGAAAGCATAATCTAGAAACAATAGAAGATGTGCTTGCCTTTAAAGTATCTCTAAACAAAGAAATAGAATCTTGGATGAATCAAAGAAGATCTATTTACAATAAAATCAAAAGAACGCGTGATCCAAATTTGAAAAAGCAATTAGAAATGGATCGTGATACGTTAACTTCTAAAATTGCACATGGGAAAAAGGAAATCAAAATATGTGAAGATATAGAAAAGAGAGTTCCTGATATTCAAGATAAATTAAAAATGGTGAATGCATTAGAAGATGAGCGTATTCAAACACAAAAAGAATATGAAAGGAGCTTGAATTTATGAACAGTGCAGATACTGCAGATCAAATGATGAAGATGACCTTAGAAGGTATACAGGTTGCTGCTGAAGTCGGCTTAAAAGCAGGTGGCATGGCAGCAAGATCTTTAGCTGTTACTTTATACGCTATTTTAAAAGACAATAAAAAAGTGAAAGGAAAAACCAATTTAAATAACTTATTAAAGTCGGATAAAGAGTTAAAAGTCTTTGCTATTCATCATTCGGATTTAAAAAAGTTTTGTGAAGAAGCAAAACATTATGGAGTTTTATATTCTGTATTGAAAGAAAAGAATAATACAGATGGAATTGTGGATATTATGGTAAAAGCAGAAGATGCTTCTAAAATTTCAAGGATGGTAGACAAGTTTGATCTAGCTACTATCGACACAAAAGCAATTCGTGAATCTGTATTATCACAACAGAATATAGATGATGCTAAACCACTTAGTGATGAAGAGCATGATGCCTTATTGTCAAAACTAATGGATGATAAAGAAAACCCCAACAAAGCTCGGACAAGCAAGGACGGTACTCCGTTCGAGCCATCTTCAAAAACATCGAAGAAAGAAAACAAGAAGAAAACCGTCGAAAGAAAAAGATTAACAGCTACTACGGATAGGCCTTCTGTTCGCAAGGAATTGAAGGACATTAAACAGCAGCAAAACCTAAAATCTTCTGCACCTAAGTATCCAGTTAAGAAAAAATCAAAAAAGAAAGTGAGATAACGATTATGAGAAAATGGCTTCAGAAAAATGATGACGAAATAATTGAAATTCAGGTAGATGATACAGAGAGAAGAATTATTGTTAGGGCATTAGCTGATCTAAGAGATAAACAGCGATTAGCTCATAAGAACTATGATTTTTTAGATTCTCTTATTGTAAAGGTTTGTGATGCAGACCATCCAGCAATAAAAGATCACTATGAGAGATGCTAAGAACGACGAATATTTATTTCCAGGCTTATTACTCATTCCTACAATATGGTTTGCAGTTTTGATTGCACCATATATGGATCAAGGACTCATTCATGCACTACCTTATCTAAGTGAAGCATTGAATCATCCCTTTCAATTTCAATGGTGTGATAATTCTTTAAAAGCGATTGGAATATTCCTGGTTATTTATATTTTAGGAATTGGTATTTACTTATCCAACGAAAAGAATTACAGACAAAAAGAAGAGTATGGATCAGCTAGATGGGGATATATACGTTCTTTAGTAAAGAAACATTCGAATAAGGATTTCTTTGAAAATAAGTTATTTACGCAAAAAACACGAATGGATATTCATGGAAAAATTAAAAACGTAAATCTTCATACGGTTGTGATTGGTGGTTCTGGTGCTGGTAAAACTCGATATTATGCTAAGCCTAACATTATGCAGTGTAATACGAGCTATGTAGTATTAGATCCAAAAGGAGAAATTATCAAAAGTGTAGGTCATATGCTTGAAGATGAGGGATATGAAATCAAAGTTATTGATTTAATTGATATGTCTAAATCATTGGGATATAATCCGTTTCATTATATTCAAAGTGACAAGGATGTATTGAAATTAATCACGAATCTAATTCGTAATACAACTCCAAAAGGATCTTCTACAAACGATCCATTTTGGGAGAAAAGTGAAACAGCATTGCTTGAAGCATTGATGTTATATTTATACCATTATGCGCCGGAGGATGAGCAAAACTTTACGATGGTAATGGAGATGCTTAATTATGCTGAAGTAAAAGAAGATGAAGATGAATATGAGAGTCCGTTGGATGAGTTATTTAAGCGTCTAGAAACGATAGATAGTAATTCTTTAGCACTTAAACAATATAAAATATATAAACAGGCAGCAGGTAAGACCGCTAAATCTATTTTGATTTCAGTTGGTGTAAGACTTGCTGCTTTTAACTTGGAAGAACTTGCATCACTTACTAGATATGATGAAATGGAGTTAGAGCAGATAGGAGAAAGGAAAACAGCCTTATTTGCGATTATTCCTGATAATGATTCAACATTTAATTTTGTCATCGGTATGTTGTATACTCAGTTATTTCAAACATTATATTATCAAGCAGATTTTGTTCATGGCGGCCAGCTTCCAGTGCCAGTACATTTTATTATGGATGAATTTGCCAATGTTGCTTTACCAGACGAGTTTGATAAGTTGCTTTCGACAATGCGATCACGACTTATTTTTGTATCCATTATTTTACAGAATTTGGCACAGATCAAAGCATTATATAAGGATACTTGGGAGTCGATTATGGGAAACTGTGATTCTAAATTGTATTTAGGTGGAAATGAACAAAGTACACATGAATATATAAGTAAGGAGCTTGGAAAGGCAACGATTGATACAAATACGTATGGTAAATCAGAAGGTAGAAGTGGAAGTTTCACAACAAATTCTCAGAGAACTGGAAGGGAATTGTTAACTTCGGATGAAGTTCGTTTACTGGACAATAATTATGCTGTTCTATTTTTGAAAGGTGAAAGGCCTGTTCGAGATAGAAAATTTAATTTATTAAAACATCCTCGTATTAAACAAACAATGGATGGAGGTCGTGAACCGTACATTCATGGACAAGTGAATCATTTTATTGAGGATTGGCAAAATATTCTTCTTAGCAATAATGAGTATGAATTATTGGATGTAGAAGAAACAGAAAACTATTTAAAGGAGATTGAAGAAGATGAAGAAAATAAAAATGATTAGAAAAGTATTATTCTTTGCATATGTTGCATTGGTGATTGTAGGAAACTTTGCAACACCAATTTATGCAGCGAATGATCCAGTTACTGTTGTAAATAACTTCAGTGAATTTATGTTTGGACTTATTCGAGCGATTGGAATGATTTTATTAGGCTTTGGAATTGTACAGGTAGGACTTTCTTTGAAAAGTCATGATCCAAGTCAAAGAGCGAATGGCTTTATGACGGTAGCCGGAGGAATCGTTATTACGTTTGCTAAAGAGATTTTGAATATTATTGTTGGATAGGATGGTGATTTCTAGTGAGTGGAATCATAGATAACCTAACTAGTGCCATCAATACCTGGAATTCTAAATTAGCTGAAATATGGCTATTGTTAACAGAATCACCTGAAACATTCAAAGGTGGTGATATTTGGCAAATCATAGTTAAAATACATGGAGCACTTCAAGCAATTGGATTAGCACTTCTTGTGCTATTCTTTGTTTGGGGATTGATTAGAACCTGTACAAGTTGGCAGGATGTAAAAAGGCCGGAACAAGCCTTTAAATTGTTTTTGAGATTTATTATTGCCAGGGGAATGGTGATGTATGGAATGGAATTAATGACAAAGATATTTGAGATAGTACAAGGCATTATTCAAGCAATCACTGAAACTGCAGGATTAGGTGTATCAAGTGAAACTGTATTGCCACAAGAAATCATTGATGCAGTAAGTAATACAGGATTTTTGGAATCTATTCCCTTATGGGCAGTTACACTATTAGGATCTATATTCATTACAATACTATCGTTTGTGATGATTTTAACTGTGTATGGAAGGTTCTTTAAATTGTATATGTACACAGCTATCTCTCCAATACCACTTGCAGCAGCTGCTGGAGAAAGTACACAAAACACAGCATTTACGTTTATTAAAAGCTATGCAGGAGTATGCTTAGAAGGAGCTATCATTGTTCTTGCTTGTATTATTTTTTCATCCTTTGCGTCAAGTGCACCAGTAGTTGATACTACAGCATCTAGCGTATCTATGGTATGGAGCTATGTCGGTGAACTGATATTTAATATGCTGGTTTTAGTTGGTTCTATTAAAATGAGTGATCGTATAGTCAAAGAAATGATGGGTTTGTGATTTTTTACTTCTTAATAATTAAGATATAAATGAAATTGTGAAGAAATCTATTCAGAAGAAGATACCAAATACTCTAAATTGAGAATGAATCTGATCTGTAAAAAAATTACAATATCTATTGACCGTAAAAAAATTACGGTTATAATGAAGCTGAGGTGATACCAATGCTTAAACATTTCAGAGTTAATAATTTTAAGAATTTTAAAGATGACTTAGATATTGATTTTTCAGATGTGAATGGATATAAGTTTTCTCAAGATTGTATTACTAATGATTTGATTGGAAAAATGATTATTTATGGTAAAAATGGAAGTGGTAAAACAAATTTAAGTAAAGCTCTTTGTGATTTAAAAGAAACATTAACGATGTCTAATGATATGAAATCAAACCATTCTTTTATTTCAAATGCGAACTCTAATAACGAGATTACGACTTTTACTTATACCTTCCTATTCAATAATAAGAAAGACAAAGTGGTATATGAATATCAAAAAACAGATTTATTCAATTTAACCAATGAAGTATTAAATATAAATGGAAAAATCATCTATTCTTATGATTTTAATAAGAATAGATTTATAGAAAAAAGCGAAGACTATTTTCATAATTCAGATATTTTCTCAATTTATCAAAAAAATACTAATCCATCATTACCATTTGTACGCTGGTTAGTAAATAATGGTGCTGTAGAAAAGAGTTCGGTTTTTAACAAGATGTATGAGTATGCAGTAAAAATAACACAAATATTTACTCCTACAACTGCATTGATTCAATTATCAAGAAATGAATTAGACGAACTTGATCGTAATGTGAATGATTTAGAAGATTTTTTGAATTATATGGGTATTGAATGTAAATTGTCTATGGAAAAACTGCCAGATGGTAGTAAAGAGCTTTATTTTGTATTTAAAAATAGAAAAGTAGCCTTCTTAGAGAATGCATCTAGTGGAACATTGTCATTGTTTAATTTTTATATTCGGTTTTTAATGCCACATAAAGAAAGTTCTATTCTTTATTTTGATGAATTTGATGCCTTTTTTCATTTTGAATTATCTGAAAAAATCATCCAATATATTAAAGAAAAATATAAAGATTCTTTGGTTATCTTTACTACGCACAACACAAATTTAATGAGTAATAAAATTATGCGTCCTGATACATTGTTCATACTTTCAACAAGTGGAAAATTAACACCGTTATGCAAAGCGACGGATCGTGAGTTAAGAGAAGGTCATAATCTTGGTAAATTGTATATGAATGGTGAGTTTGATGAAGACTAAAAATATATTATTTATAGTCGAAGGTAAGAATGATGAGCCACGATTTATTGAGCAACTTTTATCAAAATGTTATCCAGCATCAAACTTTAAAATATATTCCTATGAAGCAAATTTGCATATGCTTGCAAGCAGGTTAGAAAATGATTATTTTGATTTTGAAGAAGATGAATTAGATATATTGCTATTTTTAAAATCTTACGAAACAAAACATAAAAAAATCTTTGACTTAAAATATACAGATGTATTTCTAATATTCGACTTCGAGCCTCAGCATCCAGATTTGCATTTTGATACGATTCAAAAAATGATTCGGTACTTCAATCAATCTGATGAAAGGGGAAAGCTATTCATTAACTATCCGATGATGCAGTCTTATAGACATTTAAAAGCCCTACCTGATAATGTTTTTTTGCAGACTAGATTGTATAAACAAGATTTTAAACACTATAAAGAAATAGTATCAAATGAAAGCTTTAATAACGACATTTCAACATACGATTACACAACATTCGTAAGTTTAGCATTCCATCATTTAACTAAACTATTATTCATTCAAAATAAAGAGAATCGAGCACCGACAATGGATGATTATGATCATTTAAATTATGCAAAAATATTTGATATTCAATATGAAAACTTGAAAAACAATTTTATTTGGATAGTTAATACATGTATTTTAATTCTAATTGACTACAAACCAAAAAATTTCTTTGATCAAATCACAAAACATGAAACATCATTTAAATTACCCTATATCGAGCAGAGTTAATCTCTGCTTTTATTATGCCATTTTGGAGGAAAGGAAAATAACATGAAAGAATATATATTAAATACGATTGTATTAAAAACAGGAGATTCAATTGAAATAGTTGAACCTTCAACTTTGCCTATGAAAGATAGGATTATGTATAAGTTACAGCATGAAGAGAATCGAGTTGTAATTGTTAGAGGAAATGGGAAGATGGTAATTCCTATGGATAATATTATGTTCTCATCATCTATCCCTTTGGACATTATTCATGAGGATTTTGATGATGAAGTCTAATTTTGAAATTAAGATTAATAAGGAAATACGGGATTATACTGAGAGTATATTTTTTGGCTTATCCCTTCGACAGAGCATATTCTCTATTATTGCTTGTGGGATAGCTTGTGGTATTTTCTTTTTATTGAATAACAAGCTAGGAACTGAAATAACTAGCTGGCTATGTATGCTTGGAGCAGCGCCATTTGCTGCTTTTGGATTTATAAGATTTCAGGGTATGTATACAGAAGATATTGTTAAGACGGTATTTAATTCGTTGTTATTATCGTCTAGAGATTTAATCAATAAACCATTTAACTTGTATGATGAGGTTTTTGAGCCAATGATCAAGCAATCAAGAAAGGAGTCAATTGTACATGATAAAAAGTTACGAAAGATTAAAAAAGCAGAACAAAGAAAGAATAAGAGTGCCTAGAACTGTGCAGGATACCATCCCAGTAGATTCAGTCTATAAGGATGGTATTTTTCGTTCTGGAAACAGATACACAAAGAGTTATAGGTTTTTGGATATTAATTATAAGATTGCATCAGGAGAAGATAAAAATAATTTATTTCTAACATATAGTGATTTACTAAATTCTTTTGATCCATCTGTAATGACGAAAATTACCATTAACAATCGAAAAGTGGATATAAAAAAATTTAAAGAAGATATTTTAATTCCTTTGAAGGAAGATGGATTGGATAAGTACAGAGTTGAGTACAACGATATGTTATTGTCCAAATTAGCAGAAGGCGATGATATTATCCAGGAAAAATATATTACTGTTACAGTTTTTAAAAGTAATGTAGAAGAAGCTAGATTTACTTTTTCTCGTATAACTGCAGAGTTTTCAACTTTATTTTCTAGACTTGGAAGTTCTTGTATTGAATTGGATGCAGAAGAACGTTTGAAGATATTACATGACTTTTATCGTAAAGAAACGGAGGAATTCCAATTAGACCTATCCGATTTAGCTAGGAAAGGACATTCTTTTAAAGATTTAATTACTCCAAGAATGTGTAAATACCACAATAAGTATTTTGAATTTGATGGTAAATATGGTCGTGTTCTTTATTTAAATAATTATCCTGGTTTTTTGAAAGATGAATTTGTATCAGAGTTGTGTGACTTGAATAAAAATTTGATGTATTCAATGGATATCATTACAGTACCAACAGATGAGGCAGTCCGAGAAGTAGAAAATAAATTCCTTGGTGTTGAAAAGAATATTACGGATTGGCAAATGAAGCAGAATCGTAATAATAACTTTTCAGCAATCATTCCATATGATATGGAATTGCAACGTAAAGAGTGTAAGGAGTTCTTGGATGATTTGATTGTACGAGATCAAAGAATGATGCTTTGTAATATTACAGTTGTACATTTAGCTGATTCTATTGAAGAATTGAATAAAGATACAGAGACACTGAAGGCTGTAGCTCGTAAATATGTTTGTGAACTAGAAACATTGTATTTTTCAAAAAGGCAACTAGATGGTCTACAAACAGTATTGCCAATAGGAGTCAATAAACTAAATATTACGCGTACTTTATTAACAGAAAGTGCGGCTGTGTTTATTCCTTTTAGAGCACATGAGATTATGCAAAAGGGTGGAGTTTGGTTTGGCCAAAATGCGATTACAAACAATCCTATTCTTTGTAACAAGGCATTGCTTCAAAATCCTAACTCTTTCTTTTTTGGTATTCCAGGATCTGGAAAATCATTCTTAACAAAAGAAGAAATTGAATTCTTGATCTTATCTACAGATGATGACATTATCATTGCAGATCCAGAAGGAGAATATGATTCCATAATCAATGCTTTAGGAGGACAAATCATACGTATTGGTACAAATAGTACGGATTATATTAATGCAATGCAAATGGTAGAGGGATATGGCGATAGTGGGAACTCAATTGCTGATAAATCTCAATTCTTAATGTCTGTATTTGAAAATTTGGATGCTAATCATGGTGGTATTACACCAATTGACAGATCTATTATCGATAGATGTGTAACGCTAGTTTACCAGGAAGCAAAAACCAATGGCTATGTACCAACGTTAAAACATCTTTATAAAAAGTTATTGGAGCAAAATGAACCAGAAGCTAAATCTTTAGCTATCAAACTAGAATTATTCACAAATGGATCATTAAATATATTTGCTCATGAAACGAATGTAGATATCAAGTCTAGAATTTTATCGTTTAATATTTTTAATTTGGGAAAACAATTAAAAACATTAGGTCTATTGGTAATTACAGATGCCATTATCAATCGTGTGAATGAAAACTGGAGAAAAGGGAAACGTACTCATATCTTCATTGATGAGATTCATGTTATTTTTGAGAATGAAGAAAGTGCAACATTCTTTGCCTCGGCCTGGAGACAATTCCGTAAAAGAGATGCATATCCTACAGGGATTACACAGAATGTTAAATATTTATTATCGTCTCAACAAGGAATCAGTATGTTATCTAATTCGGAGCTTATTGTAATGTTGAATCAATCAGCCAATGATAGAGAAGACTTGGCTAAATTGTTAAATATTTCAGAAGAACAGATGAGCTATATTACAAATGCTCCTACCGGATGTGGATTAATTAAGTATGGTGGATCTATAGTTCCATTTGTAAATAAGATGCCAAAAGGATTACTGTACGATCTCAATACAACTAAACCAGGAGATAGAAAGATATTACAAAATTAGCTTACGTTACTGAACATTCTTTAATATTTGGAGTTTAACATTATATAAGATATAATTGAGAAGAGAATAAGATTAAAAAAAGGATAATTGAATATGTTAAATATAGAGCACTTATTGACAGAACAGAGATACCTTGCTTTAGATGAGATTTCTACTGTTTTTTTAGCTATCGGCATCGCACAATACACTATATATCATTTTAAGTATAGAAATTATAAAAATTCAGCAATTGCCAAAGTGATTGACTATGTAGAAAAATATTACGACAAAGAGGATTATTATGTTTATATGCCCATTGTGCAATTTACAAATAATCAAAACCAAAAAATCCAATCCATTTTAAATATTGAATTAGACGACCAGGATTATCCATTCGGTAAGGAAATAGCAATAAAATATAATGATAAAAACTTGGAATATGTTTTAAAAGATATGAAAATCAAAAAGTTTGTATATAAAAATTCTTTAGCAATTGGGATGATTTTGATGATTATTTCTATTCTCTATTTACATCTAAACAAATGATACTCCACTAATAAGCAGAATTTAACTTCTGCTTTTTTTACATACAAAGGAGTTGATGAATTTGAGAGATATTAAGACAAAGCAAAAAATACAAGCTATCAAAATAAAGGATACAAAGGGAAATATTCAGCATTTTATTAAACAGCAAACAATTCATAATAAGAATGTTGATAGAAAAGAGGAAGCTTCTGTTAAATCCAATCCACAGGTACAGGCTACAAATAAAGTAAGTTTTACAACAAAACAAACTGTAATCGAATCTAAACATCGTGCTACAAAGTTTATTAAACAAAAGCATCATGAGTATAAGATCAAATCAGATAATAAGAAACCGATTATTGAATCAGGCCATGCTGTTCAGCCACAAAGAATTTCTTATATATCCAAGGCAAAGAAGCATGTTGTGAATAAAGTGAATGCTTCAAAGATTAAACAAACAACGGATAAAGTAGTGACACAACCGGCTGTTAAGAGTACAACTAAAGTAATAAAAACATCAATAGAAGTGGTTAAAAAGAGTGTATCGACATTGAATACACTCTTTTCTTTTGGAACAGGATTGATTTTATTACTTGTTGTTACTTTGTTTATTGGAACATTTAGTGTGCTTGCACAAGATGGGGGATCAAATAGTGAAATTGTTTCTTTAAGTGAAGAAGTCATTGCGTATGAAGATACAATTCGAAAATATGCAAAAGAATATGATATTGAGGATTATGTCACATTATTACAGGCAATTATGATGCAGGAGTCAGGAGGAAAAGGAAATGATCCAATGCAGGCAAGTGAGTCAGGGTATAATACAAAATATCCTAGAGTACCTAATGGAATTACGGATCCTGAGTATTCTATTGAAGTGGGAACACATACTTTTTCAGATTGTTTAAAGAAAGCAAAAGTAAAGGATTCATCCGATACGGAACGTATATATTTGGCATTGCAGGGATATAATTATGGCTCTGGCTATATTGAATGGGCAATTCGTAATTTTGGTGGATATTCTAAATATAATGCACAACAGTTTTCTGATAATAAGAAGCAAGAGTTAAATGTATCCGGCTATGGGGATCCTTCTTATGTTGATCACGTTATGAGATATGTAGGGATTACTTTTAGGGGAGGTACAAATCCTAATTTTAATAATCTAGAAGCCTGGGTGACAAAGAATCCATATGCACAGGCTGGATTATATGGACAATGTACATGGTTTGCTTGGGGAAGGTTCTATGAATTATATGGTTATGATCCTGGCTTCAGTGGTGATGGAAGCAGTTGTGTGAAGGAATTGGTGGCAGCACATCCAGATAAATTTGAACGTTCTTCTTCACCAAAAGCTGGTGCAGTGTTCTCTGCTATTGGACATAACCATGTTGGTATAGTTATCGCAGTAAAAGATAATACTATAACTGTTCAAGAAGGGAATCTTGATGGTATTACAAATACGTTTCAAGACGCAAAAAAGGATTGGCAAACAAAATCCTATACGCTAGATCAATTAAGATCTATATATGGTGGAGTAGTTTTCGCCAATCCAAAATAATTAAATATCTATATGTTCTTGCTATGCTAAACAGAATATATAGATTGAGTATTAACAAAGTAGATAGAATTTTAAAATTTGGTGAAGCAAGTCAATTCTAAATAAAAAGAAAAATTCAAATCGGGCTACATTGATCCAGTACGAATTATAGCGATTTGTGTAGATGGTGTAATGCTTATTTAAAGGTAACAAAGTAAATCCTTTTTACCTTAAACTGTATATTAATTTGTGACGAATGCTAAAATTTATTCTTCTATTTTTTTTATGTAGTTTTTTATGAATTTTTCTTTGTTTCCAGCTAATTTATAGTCCCTATTCATTATTTTTAGTCCGCGTTCAATGTGTTTGTTTACTAGTTTCGGAAAAAAAGACTCATCATCTATTTCTAATGCATTCATTAAAGCTTTATAAATGATTTCATTATCACCAAATAAAGTACTCCTTGAGATTTCAAATCCTGCATTATTATTTACAACAGCATCTGTATCATTTTCTATTGGCTTAGTAGCTTGTATGGATCTTATCATAGCGTATCTAAGAATAATAGCGTTATTAGACATTCTTAATAGTGAATTTAGGGTATTTAGTAATTCTTTCGATTCTTTTGATGTTCTTAATCGTGTTTGCATATTTCCTCCTAATATACACTACCTTCTGTAGCAATAATTTCGTCAAATTCATTTCTTTTTAATCTAAATTCGGAAGATATGTTTGATTGAATTTTATGATAATCATCTTCTGAATAATCACTATCTGTTGCAAAAATAAAAGCTTGATCTGAAACAGAGAAAATAACCTCCTTAGTAAATATTTCTCGATTCTTTTTGTCTAATCTTCCTACAGGAGTATCAAATAAGAAGAAACAATCAACTTCAGATAAGGAAAGGGCTGCTTTTATGACCAGTCCTAATAGTACTTGCTTTTCTCCAGCAGAAAATAGGTAAGATGGAATTATTTTTCCATCTTTTTCATAGAGATTTATTTCAAATGATTTTGTTGAAATTTCTACTCTCCCAATAGAATTGTTTCTAAAATTCATTTTTTCAAGATAGGAAGTTAATTTTTTGTTGATTGAGTAACAAATGTTTTCTATATTAAGTTTAATAAACTCATCTATTGATTCTCTGTACTTTAATGCAGTAACATAGCTAGAGGATTCTTTTTTCTGCTTAGTAATAATTGCTTTAATTTCAGAATAAGCAGCTTTTGTATTGTTCAGATACATATCAGCTGTTTGCTTTTCATCTTCTAATGTGTCTAATATATTGTTGATTTCACTGATTTCATTATATAAATTTTCTAGGTTTGCTAATAATTCTTTTGATTCCTTAGATTCTGTTTTACTGGCAATTTTTAATTTATTTCGTATATCTCTTAAATAATCATTTTTTGTATCAATAGCTTTAAGCATTGTATCTTTTGTATATGTGCTCAAAACAGAATCAATGTTTCTAACTGTAGTGATTTCATACTCTTTAAAATCATAATTAATAGAAGGACCTTCTTTAGGTAGTAACAATTCTAATTTTTCAAGCAACATTTCTGCTTCTTCACTGTCCAAAAAAAATTCTTTTAAATTTGTTAAACTTTTTTGTGCAGCATAGGATTTATTTTCGTTAATTGTGTTTATTAATTCTTTGATTCTTTTATGTACTAATTTAAGCGGTAATATCTCCTCGTTTATGTATTTTAAATCAGAATACATTTTTTCTTTATGAGTATGTGCGTTTTCTAGATGCGCATTTAACTTTTCAATATCATGTACATCTATTCCTGTTTTTTCAGAAAACCTATTTAGACTAAATCTAAGTTCTCTAAGTTTGTTTGTTTTATTTTTGTTTTGTTGCTCAATTAAATTTTCAAGTTTCTTATGATTCTTTAATGCGGCTTTGTATTCAGTTTCCAATTTAATGAATTTTAATTGATCATCGGTGGATATATCACTGTTTGAATTTGCGCTTCTTAAGAAAGAGTTAAGATCTTTTGAAAGAGCATTATAAATATCCATGTTAAAAACAGAATATAGAATATCTTTGATTAGTGTACTCATTTTACCTTCGTTTAGGATATTGATTGCATTTTCACCATCAAAAACAATGACATCCAATAGTGATGATGGTAGAGAACGATTAATAATGTTTTTGATATAATCTTTATCTTCAACATTTAATTTTAAATCGCCTTGATAAATGCTATCGCTTTCAATAAATACTTCACTTTCTTCTGACCACGATCTAACTATACGATATATTTCTTTTTTATTATTGTTGTTTAATTCAAATTCAATCTCAATTGATGCAAAGTCATTTTGAATATTGCATCTAGTAGAGATTATTTTTGATTTTATAAAATCGCAATAATCTGGATATGTCATTTGAACTGCATTTTTTCCAAGAAGACCAATTTTTACAGAATTAATCAAAGTTGTTTTACCAGCTCCATTATTTCCCCAAACAATAATAGTGTTTTTTTGGTCTTTGTATGGAAACTCTATGATTTTATCTTTATATAGGCCGATGTTTTTAAGTTTTATTGATTTTAGTTTCATTGCATTTCCTGACTTTCTTATTGGTAATTGATTTTATCAGATTCAAATAAATTTCTAATAAATTTTTGCATTTCATCTCGCTTGTTATTAGTTATACATTTTTTTTCTTGTTGTATTAACTCTACTAAAACATCCATTTCTAAATTTTTATTTTTTAGGATTGAAGAAAGCTGCTTTTCATATTTTTGATTCATGGTTTCAAAAGTATCCATAATAAGTTTAACAGGATCTCTTCCAATAGATTGTAAAAGTTGGTCTATTAAATTAATATCTAATGATTGCTTTAACCATAGTTTTTTTATTTCAATAATTTCATCATCAGTTATAAGCTTACAATAATTGGAAAGTTTTTTATTGTATTCTTTTTCTGCTTCTAGTAATTTTGTTAATATTTCTACTTTAGCAAAATCATTAAACGGTCCAGTACCAATTTTAAAATATTCTTCAGTAACGCTGTCCCTTAAAATTATTTTAGACATAATAGAGTCTTTAAATGAGATGTTATTAGTTTTCATGTAATTACTTAGATCGTCTTTTTCTATTAAAGTAAATCCAGAATTTTGGCTTAGTTCTCCCTTATCATTTAACTGTAATTCTATAGAATCTTTTTTTAATTTACCGCTGAAAATAATGTATTTATTTGAGTTAATAGTTTTTACATCTAATTTCTTTGTATACACTGTTCCATTCATTCTATAAAAGCATCTGTAATCTTCATTATCTCTAATCGATGAAAGCCAGTTTCTAAAGGTTAGAAGTGGTTTTAATTCGTCATGATATCCTGTTTCTATGAATCCTGTCAAAGATTTATCTTTGCTTACAACAGTGCAGCACCAACACCCCATGCGAGAATTACCACAAGAATTAGACGAAGTTTTTTCTTTTTGTGAAAGGAAAATAGGACACTCGCCACCCCCAGATTCTTCATAGAAAAAATAAAGTTCTTTGTTACTACTCTCCCATGGAGATTCTATTTGATTTAAATATAGAAATATATCTTTTGTTTGAAAATTAATTATTGGCGCGAAAACAAATGCATTAGATAAAGTTGTATGTCTCATTAATGTTTCACCAACTATTTCATGAGATTCTAATACTCTATCTCTAGTACCTGATTCACCTTTTCGTACACCTAAGACCATAATCACTTCACCATTTTCGGCTATTTTGTTTTTAATAAATTCGTTAGCAGGAAGTATCTTCATTCTGTCTGTACACCAACGGAACATAGTGTTTGGTGTTGGATAACCTTTTCCAATTATGTTAACCCAAAACGTATTGTCAATTGAAGGTGATAAAATAACAGCTTTTATTGGCAATCCTAATTCAAATGATTTTTTATTAATTAAATCTATATTTTTTTCAATAATGACTTTGACTAATGGATTTTCAATCATGGTATCAGAAGAGAAAATATAAATATTTCTTTTTAAAATGATGTTTTCTTCTTTTAATTCTGTGATTGCTTTAAAAACAAGTTGAGCTGTACATGTAGAATCTTTACCACCACTGTATCCAATTAACCATGGTAAATCTCCATCGTTAGAAAGATATTGTCTCTTTATTAAATCAATAGCTTCTTTAATTTTTTTGTTTAGCGACTCTATCATTTCGTTCATGCTTTTTCTCCTTTTTCTTTGTTATATTTAGTAGATCTTCTATTTTTTTACTTGTCATCGTAATAGCTTCTTCACTGGTTATTACTCTCCCGTCTTCTCGAATAATTATTCCTATCCAGTCTTCTTCGTTTCTTGACCAATTTATATTATTTAATCCCTTTAAAGTTTGAACCAAGTCTATGGTGTTATCATCATAAAATATCCTGCCAAGTTTTCCAAAAGCTTGTATGGTGATTGCTAATGTGATTATATAATTTTCTTTTAAATCTTTTTTTGTAATCTCTTTTTTCATCAGTTCATTCCACTCAAATATGTTTTTGCATACATTACTCCAATAATTCTTTAAAAAAATTGTATCTTCATGTGTACATTCGCTGCTGTGAAGGATTCTCTGATTTGCTTTATATAAGGTTGTTAGAGTAAACAGCTTAGAAGAGTTTTTGCCTAAGATATCTCTTTCTTTATCTGTATACCTTTTTAAGAAGGGGATACTGTCAATGATTTCTTTTGTGGCTTTGGCAATTTCATCTCTAGAATCATATAAAGTTGAAAGAGAGTTAGAAGTTTTTACTGCATGTTTATTAAGATCTGTAAACATTTGTTGGCTTCGCTCCAATCCCATATCTTTAAAAAAAACTATAGAAATAGTTTCATTTCCTAACTCTTGATTTTCTTTTAATGCCTCTTCTATTGCTGCTTTTCTATGCTGACCGTCATTAATTAAAAAAACAGAGTCCATATCAATATGCAACTCTCCAACATTTGAATTATTAAATGAAATAAATTCAAAATTTCCATCAATTGAAGCTGATAAGGCAGAAAATACATAATTATCTAAATTATTGAGAATGTATTTTTTTATTTCTGGTATTCGAGCTTCATTGATTTTTCTTTGAGCTCTATATTCTGGTAAAACTATATCTTCTTCGGTAGGGAATAGTCTTGGAAGAAGTTTTAAAGGAACCATTGAAATGTAATATTCTTTTCCAGCTTGTATTCCCCTTACAGCTGGAAATGTATATTTAAATTGCATATATATCACCCAGTTTAATTAAAATAAAAATATACTTAAGTATATACTTAAGTATATTTTTTGTCAATTCTTGACTAATTCTTTATAAAGTTTCCAAAATGCATTGTCATACATATAAATAGGTTTTCCATTTCCAATTTTTACGATACTATAATGTTTTTCTAGTTTTCCAATATCATTGAAAAGCTTGTTGCTTTCAACTGATTTAGCATCAGTTCTAAATATATAATCAATTTCATTTCTTTTTAAATCTGAAACATTATGAACAACCCACGTAAGAATGTATTTTGAATAATCACCATCATTAGTAACAAAATGTTTTAGAAATTGTGTTGATAACACTACACCAACGCCATACTCTCTGCCTTCTTTCATTATTTTCTTTAATGATGGAAAGTCTTCACTCATAAAATTATCAGCTTCATCAACTAGAATCATTTTTTTCATTTGACGGTATTTTCCATCTAATAAACTAGAACCCTCTGCTTGCATATTTGAATAGAACAGGTCTAACATGATTGCTACAATAAGATTCTGTATTTTTGAATCATATCCATTTAAATCAATAACGACAACCCCTTGTAACAAGTCATATAGAGCTTTAGCATTTTTAGCATTTGGTTCGAATAATTCAAAATTATTTAAATCAGATAGAACGCTTGATAAAGAATCACCTTTTTTTATTTCATCATTTGAATCATAAATATCAAAAACATTTTTAAAAGATGGAGGTATATTATCCCAGGTGTTACTATTCGCAAATTCAATTCCTTTATCTTCATATGCCTGCTTTATGCAATTGAAAATTGTATTTTGTTGTTTAGGCCCTAAATTATAGATTTTACAAAGTGTATCTCTAAATGTATTGGCTACATGCATGGGTAATAAAGGCTTGAATGATTTAGGCTTTATAATAGCAAAAGGATTAATTGGTAAATGGTAAGGCTTTAGAACTTTAGCATTTGTTGCTTTAACAAAATCTTCGTGATTTTCATTATAATCACCTTTATAATCAAATATTAAAATTCCCAAATCATCAATTCCTATATTTTTCTTTCTTTCTAAATATAATTGTGTAACTAGAGATTTAGTAAATTGTGTTTTTCCTGTTCCCATAGTTCCGATAATTCCAGTATTAGTATGAAATAATATGTCTGTGTCATTTGGTTTCCAATTTACAGCTTCTCCATTCTGTTGATTTGTTCCAAATTGAATATTCATTCCTTTTTCATTAATTTGCACTTCATTATTAATTGGATGAATGCTATTTAAATCATCCACTAATTCTAAATTATCATTTTGCATAATGTTATCTGTTTGTGTATTGATTTCGTTACTTTCAATGTATAATTTGTCCACATTACTTTTGACATCTACATTTTCCTTATTTTTTATTGGTGATATTTTACTTAGATCACCTGTTAAGGAGTCAATATTTACATTTCGAAGTAATTTAAAACTGTTATTACTATATTTTTGTAATTCAGATTCTATTTCAGATACTGATTTTAATATTAACCCATATTCGTCAGATTCAGCAAATTCAAGTTTGTTAATTCCATCTTCAACAAAAGAAGTATTTCTATCTTGTGCAGATTTTTTAAATGATAACACGGCGGCATTTCCTAAAAATTCATTAATATCCATAGATATTTCAAAATTATCATTAAGTAATTTTTTGCGATATTTGTTAATTACAAGGTCCCAATTGCTTGTATCATCAATATGATACAATTCCATTTTTTTACAGCTAGTTATTAATAGTTGCATTAAAAAATTTCGTTGAATCTTTGTTGTTAAATTTTCCGCCTTGTTATTATTTGAAATAAAAGATTCTCTTAAACCTCGGTATGTATTTTTAGCTTGAGAAATAGCTTTATCAATAATGTTAGCATTATTGATGCCAGTCTTTACTTCTACAGGATAAAGATAGATTACTGGTTTTTCCTTTTTGAAATTAAAGCCTACAAATAATAAATCATCACTTGTCGCACCGGATTCGAATCCTAAATTTTTGGCAGATAATACTCCATCTTTGGAAGACAATGCGGTACCACCAGATACTCTGAGCATTTCTTCTAATGAAACTGGAATCCAAAGAATATCATTATGTTTTAGATATGCTAACATTAATTTGATTGCTGCAGCTATACTGATTTTTTCTCTATCAAAGTATGTTCCAGTTTTTTTTCCGCTAATAGAAGATACTAATCTAAGTAACCAGTCGCCATTTATAGAATTAAATATATTAATTAATGAGGCGGCATCGTCGTTTCGACAGTTGATACCTTTACTTTTTAATTGTTCTTCAATCACTTTTACATATTGTTCAGTTTTATGTGTAATTGTTATGGCATCATATCCACTACTGGTAGTATACTGATCGCTATAGTGAATTATTAATAGTTCTCCGCTAATTTCTTTTTCAGTAAAGAAACTTAAATCAACTTTTGGTTCGACAAAAACAACCCAGTTTGAAGATTTATATATATCCTCCATTTTTTCTATAGATGAATTATCTATTTGTGTTGAAATACTTAGAGCTGCATTGTAAGGGTTGCTAGTATTTCCTACTTGGGCAACAGAGTTGATTATTTTTGAAATTTTAATCAATTTTGAATTATCATCAGAATATTTTGTGCCAAAACCTGTTCTGTAATCTGATCCATATTTACTTGATGGAATTCCAGATACCAATCCATTTAAAGAGATTCCGGTTTCCATATCTTCCATTGCAGCTGCTCCGGACATAATATTAGATTCCATTTCGTAGAATGATATATGAGCATATTCATATTTTGTTCCTTTATCATTATGAAAATAACATGAGATGTTTTTAGACAGGACTCCTTCTAAATTACTCATTGATATGCCTTTAGATATAGAAAGATTAGAATCACTTAATGACTGTTTTAGTTCATCATAACTTTTTAGAGTTAAAAATTTATTTGTAGATGAGATTTCGCCATAGATATTAATTTCAATATTTAGTAAATTGTCATAATTAGGATTTCTGTTAACAATATGCATATAATATTGTGCAATGCCTTGAAAAACTTCACTGCAATCACCCATGTTAATTAGGTTGATTTTTAGATTATAGTTTTCAATTTCTTCGAAAAGGTATTTAAAATGATTGACATACTCGTTTATTTTATCTTCAACTAGTTTAGGAATAAATTTTCTGCTTCCTCTATATTTTTTGTTTTTTATAGGTGCATAATAGTTCCATTCTAAAGAAGATGATTGATCTGATACTTTGTAATTAGAATTGTTGATTTTTAAATAAGGGAATAAGTTTGTAGAAGTTAACTTATCAATAATGATATCACTAGCTTCTTCATAACCTGTCTCGCTGGTTAATGTTAATTGATATGCAACATTTAAAGGATGTAAAGGAGTTAACCATACTTCTTCGTTTTTTCCTACAACTATTGATCCAATTAAAAGTGTGTTTCTTTGTTCTGGCGTTAATGGGTTATCGTTTGTTAGTTTGTTGTAATAATTAACAAATGTATCAATGTAATTTACTGCTTTATTTTTTAATTCACCATCTAAATAAATTAATGAAGGTAAACTGTTATTTTTTTTGATTTCATTTAAATATTCCAAATAGGCTTCTTTTACTGTGGAAGAAATTTCGTCAGTTCTTTCATTAATTTGTATTTCCTCAGATGAGTTTAAATTTTTGATTGTTCCTAGAGTGATATTATTTTGAATTATTTGCTTTTCTATATTCAATTCTTTAAGCAAATTTCCTTTTGCAAAATATTCAAAAGAATCTCTATGCATATGCATATTATTAGAAACAGTAAATAACTGTTTGTTTGAATATTTTTCTCTTAATAATTTTTTTCCAGTAATTTCTTCACTTCCATTTTCATCAGGTAACAATAAAAAGGGAACTTGTATACCTCCTAAATTTAATTGGATATTTATACCATCTTCAAAATCAAGCATTTGTTTTGAATTTATTTCTAATTCTAATCGCTGATCGTAATTGCATTTATATATAGCGTTTTGTTGTAATGTTTCTCTAACTAGATTGTTTGCTGAATTATTAAAAGTAATGTTACTGTTAATATCTGAAAGCTTAATACATTTCTTTTTATAATCTACAAATGAATTATATTGAATGGTTTCAAGCAAATAATTTGGAGAGATATTTAATATGCACAAATCAAAATAATATTTTATTTTATTGGGAGAATCTTGGATTATGATTCTATCAAATAACAAGCCATTTACATCATACTCAAAAATAAATTTATTATTATTTTTTATTTTATTTACATTCGCTTTTGAAATAACTTCATTACTTTTTATACTTGCATTGCATTCAATTTGTATATACACTTTTTTGGATATATTACTATTGAAAATAATTAAACTCTGTTTTCTGTTTTTGCCATTTTGCTTACCTTCTTTTCTGATTAAATAATCTTTATCAAGTTGCATTGGGAAAACATTTTGATCATTAACAACTTCAATGTTACTAGATTCGATGACTAATGGATTATCGGCTTTCTTCTGCTTTTTTCTTTTTGCTTCAAGTAAGTCGGAATATAAATAGTCATCGCTCCAGTTTTCTGAATCTTTTTTTATTGCATCATCTAACTTATTTATATAAGAAGTTTCGAAATCTTTGTTGAAATCTTCTTTGAAGGATGAGAACTTTATTGATGTTGATATCTTTTCAAAGAGTTCATTATTTTGCTTTAAATAATTATCTATTTGTTTTTCGCTAAAGTTTGTTAATTCAGTTCTGGCTTTTATTGGAAATAATCTAAAGTTTTTATATTGATAATTATCAATTTTACCCGACGATACTACTGATAGTAAATCTACATATTCATAAAAAGAATCTTTATCACTAAAGGCATCTGAATTTCTCCTTTTTAATTCAAAACTAATAATTCTTTTTTCAGCATCAGTTAATTGAGTGCTTTTATTTGACATTTCTTGAATCTTTGTCATGATATTTTGATGATAAAATGGCATTCCTGATGCTGTCATATTTCGTGAACCACTTATAGCACTATCAATTAAAGAAGAAGAAATCATTAAAATGGATTTATCTAATTCTTTTGCTCCATTTCTTAATGTTGCACATAAAAAATCATTACTCATTCCATTAATTTGAGTGGCAATAATAATTTCTTTATTTTTATCTAAAACGGCTGTTGTAGCTTTATAAGAGTCACCTAACAAACACTTAATATTTGTTGATGTGTAAATATTTTTGTTTTTTAATTCTTCTTTTATCGCTTTGTCAACGCCCTGTACCATGGCATCATCATCTAATTTTAGACAAAAACTTTCTGCTTTTTGAAGCTCCCCAGATTGTTGCAATTCTAAAAAATATTCAATGATGGATTCTGCTATAAATCTATAAAATTCTTCGTACATATTGTGCATCCCCACTATCACTTTTTTTGTCAATAATATTTAATTTTGCAAAATATTCTTGCAATAATTCTTTTGAGGTATTATCTAAAAAAACACCTCTATTTTGATATTCTATAAACATTTCATTTAAACGAATTTTATCATTACTACCGATAGCTAGTTTGGTTAAGAATATAATATCTCTTTCAGTTAAATTTAATACTAATCCAGATTTTTTTCTATCTTTTATCCAGCGTTCTTTACAGAAAATAATAAATTTATCGTTGTATGATGATCTAGCTCTATCTCTTTTGGTTCCTAAAAATTGTTGTTCAACGCAATTAAACAAATGCATTAAAGCAGTCTCTGTTTTATTTCGTCCTGAAACTTCTTCTATTTCAGAATAACCAGTATAGTCTCCTAGATACTTTGTATATGTTTGTTCAGCTTTTTTTATTTCTTTAGAAATTTGTTCATCTTTTTCTGTATCATTTTTAGTTAGTTCATAAAAATCTAAGTAGTTCAATTTAAGTTGATTTTTGTTATTGCTTAAAATGCCGAGTGTAGTCTTATGTGCAAAACTATGCGAAATATTCAACTTAACTTTATCCCAACCGTTTGTGCAACATTTTCTATTTTTGCTGACTCTCTCCCAATCTAAAGCATAATATAATTCGGTGTTATCTTGTGCATCCCCCACACAAAATTGATCTAAGATTAAAGAGGTTTGAACATAATATTGGAAGTAGTAAAATGAAAATAAATTACTTAAATCCTCTATTGAATTCATATCTGAAGATAGCATGAATTGTAAATCTTTTAAGAATAAGTTGCTTGTTCCTATGTAAATAGGGATATAATGCTCGATTTCAGGGTGTGAATTATTTGGGATACTATCTATGTATTCTTTAACAATATTTTCTAACACATTAAACTCACAAATATTACTACTTTTTACAATATTGGTTATTTGTTCAGAATTAGCTAATACAGAATATAGAAAAAATGCTAGTTCATCAGCTTCTTTATCATTCTCTGCAATTTGATAAGGATATAAACCAATGTTATTTGTTGAAAATTTTCCGTTTTTATAAAATAAGCCAGAAATAACATCTGCTATTGCTTCTTTGTCATTATCATCTATAGCAGATACATGATCAAACGCAAAATTACAGAGACTATTATAGTCGATTTGTTTTTTCTCAATGTTCGTTGCATATCTAAAGAATCCACCTATAACTTCTTTCATATCCGTTACAGGTAGTACGTTAGTACTGGCTTTGTTTGGGTATAGTTTAAATCCCATTTCTTGAACATGAGTTAAACGTCTTTCAGTTGATGACTTACTTTCATCAACTTTAAATGTTTTTTTAAATAAAACTTCATCAAAAATGTAATCCATGTTAATCCCCTTTATTTTTAAATGTGTATCCTAATTTCTTTTTTTGAAAAATTATTTCTAATCCATTAGGTCCAGTAACAATTACCTTTTTATTTGAGTTTCCATTATTTTTGATTTTCTTAATGAAAGTTAAAAAATCGGCATGATTATTACGGCTTTCAGATGTTTGGATATATCCTTTATTCAGTTTTGTGATTAATTCATATAAACTATAGTCAATTACTAATGGTATAAACGAATTTTCGTCATTTTTAGATTGAAATTTGACGCATATATAATTTGTAAAACGATTCAATTCATTGTTGTTAATAGGTAATATTGAATCATCCTCGTATACATCAAAGTTGATTTCTTCATATAACTTATATCCAAGCTCATTTGCTTCTATACAGAGATTGTCATCTTCATCTGTGCCACACCATTGTTTTACAGCAAATTCAACTTGTTCATATAAACTGTCTAGTTTATTAATGTTATTGGCATTGTAATAATATAAATATCTTAAAAACTGTTGATAGTCGGTGTCTTTTAAATTTGCTGATGTGAAAGATTGACATCTTTTTATTATTGAGAATAACTTGGATCTGTATGTTTTATCAATACTAATTTTTTGCATCACTTGATTTTCAAATAGAAAGTCTTTATATGGGAGTGTGTTGAATTCATTTTTAATTGATTGTTCAACACTCGTTTTAACATAAAAATCAATGGCTTCTTCATCGTTTTTTTCTGATCTCTTTGTAATGGGATCGGATATTTTTATAGTACTTAATAAAGGCGAACAATCTTTTTGATCGAATAGTAATGAAGGTGTCATTGATTTTAAATAAGCATCAATTCTTCTTGTTTGATCTGTTGCAGCCAATGTTGTGTTTGGATGGAAATCGATAGGAACTATAATATCAAATATAAAATTTTGAAATTCACGTGTTGTAAGAATGAGTTTCTCTTTTATAATGCATTCAACTAATGAATTTGCTATGAATTCTTGACATTTTTTTGACTTCAAAAATTCAAAATTATGTTTAACTGCACAGCATTTTGATCGGGTACATGAATGACAACAATTACTTATATATTTTTGATAGAATGGACTATCATCATTTTCACCAAAAACTTTATCCATCATTGAGTCAATAAAAACTACGTTTATACCGTTTTCGTTTAAATTGAATAAATGGTAATCAGAGAAATTTATTGATTGAAAATAAGGATTATCGGAAATTATATCGTTATTTGTATTTGAAGTTAAAATTTCTTTTTCATATACATAATTGCGTAACAACCCATATCTTTTACCGTATTTAGAATCAATAAAATTATTTAATACTCCAAGGTTTATTGCTAGTATTATACTTTTTGATGGTTCAATATTGTTATTTAAGTTTTCATCTGCAAAATCATTTAATAATTCATTTAATGTATCTACGGCAGTCTTATCTGGAGATGCACTTTCAGTTCCATCATTATAAATTATGAAACTTGATAATAAATTTTCGCTATCATTATTTTTTAGATAAGACAACAAGTGAGATTTTCCGTCTCCTGCACTTCCACATAATAAAACAAGTGATTTTTGGTTTGAATTATTTATGTGTTTTAAAATTTTTTTTAAATGAGTTTCAATATCTCTTTTAACATGAATATATTTTTTGAATTCATTAAATGTTTCTGTATCATCAATCGAGTCTTTAGAAGATTTTCGTAATTTACTCAATTCTTCAACAAATTTACAAACGTACATATTTTATCCTCCTATAGTTTTAGCGTTAATCATTAATTAGTTCTACAACATCTTGAATTTGACAATTTAAGCAAGAACAGATTTTGCAAATAGATTCTAATGAAACAGGCTCGTTCTTTGATAATCTTGCTAATGTACTAGGTGTTAATCCTGCATATTTTGCTAATTCAGTTTTCTTCATGTTCTTGTCTATAAGTAGTTTAAATAAATTATTATAACTAATTCTCATAAATTCCTCTTTCTAAGCGTTAATATTATTTTAATTATAATTCATATGTAATTGGAATTGAATAGAAAAAATACCTTATAATGGATTTATTTTATTGTTCAAGCTATTAATGTTATTTGCGTAAGATTATTTAAATAAAATAATCTGTAATTTATATAATTAGAAAAAAATAACCATTAATAATTTATAGAATATGTAATTTTAAGCATTAATATGTTTTTGCTTTTTTCTAAGTGAAAAATACTATTTAAAGTTAAATTAAGTATACTATGTTCTAATAAACATAATGATTAGAATTCGTGCACCTTCCTATATCTATCTAGATTAAAAAATAAAGATTAATTGTACAGATCTTTTGCCGTGGGCAAATGATCTGTTTTTTTCTATTAAGTCATTTAGAAGAAAGGAAAAATTCATAAAAATTTTTACTTTATGCAATTTTCAGCTGTTTTCATCGGCTCATTTATGAAGGGACACTCCCTTCTAAACGTGGCAACGCGTTAAGGAGAGACGGAAATGGCTAAAGCGTATAATCATCGACGTGCAGAAAATGCATATACAAAATGGAAACGAGAAGATGAAGAGTTTATGATTAGAAATGGTATGTCTAAGGAAAAGGTCAAAGTAATGAGAAACTTTGATCGAGAACAATTCAATTCAAATCGAAGGTTTGAAGAGAAAATAGATTTTGATAGTGAAAATATCATTTTATCAGCAAAACAACCAGAAGCTGTATCATTAAATGATTCAGTTAGTTTGGAAGATTTTATTAATTCTATTACAAGTATGGCATTTGTAAATGCATTAGAAGAATTAGGCTTTGAGGTGCAGATTATTGTATTTTTAATGCATAGAGGATTTAATGCAAAAGAAATATCGAGAATAACCGGAATACCAGAATGGACAATTAGTAGAAGATTGAAAAAGTTAAAAACAATGTACATTGTGAAGAAAATCAATGTATAAAATAAGTCTGCATTTGTGTTTGATGGTATAATATTCAATAATTTTATTATTCTTTAAGAAATTCATATCAGGAAAATGAATATGAAAGTCCAAATGTGAATATATTATTATTGCATTTTATTACGTTTTTAGAATGTGAACAAGATAAAGTCTGAAAGAGAAGGTAAAACAAAAAGAAGCTAATAAAAGAGTGCCTTTTATCAGCTTCAAGAGTTTCCGCTAGCGCTCAAACTGTTTTTAGAGAAAATAATTGGAGCAAAACAAAGAAAAAAAGCAATCACAAAGTAGAGATAGCTAACACTTACTTAGAGATTGCTAAAAATGTTATTGAAATTCTCGCATAAACAATAACAATTATAAAGAGCTTAGGGAATTAATTCCCTAACTCTTTACTTCATTATACTACATAAAGTAAGATTAAAAAATGACTTTTAAATATTATACTATCTACTGATGTTAAGGTGATGATTGGTGTAAAGAGAAATTATATAATAATAAGTTAAATGCTATTATTAATATAAGTAGGTAATGAATAAAGAACTTTTATTGGATTGTATCAGAAATAAACGGTCTTTTACTTTTGGAGGATAGTTAAATGGCACCATCTAACAAATTAAATCTAGCTGGCCAACGTTTTGGAAAGCTAATAGCAATAAAAGATACAGGGAAGAGATATAGAGGCCTGGCTATTTGGCGATGTAAGTGTGATTGTGGTAACACTTGTGAAGTGACTTCAAATCATCTAAGAACCGGTCATACAACTAGCTGTGGATGTAGATTAGGAAATCGAAATGATTTAACCGGTCAAAGGTTTGGTAGGCTTGTTGTACAAGAATACGTTGGACGAGTAAATAACAATACCATGTGGAAATGTATATGCGACTGTGGAAATGAAGTTGTTGTTAATGCACATTCATTAAAGGATGGTAAAACAAGATCGTGTGGTTGTTTAAATACAGAGGTTCGTTCCAAAACAGCTGAAGATCGATTTGGCTTTGTAGATGGAACTACACTATCTGGTATTTCTTCCTGCAGGAAGATAAATAAAAACAATAGTACTGGAGTTCGTGGTGTGTCTTTTGACAAGAAGCGTAATAAATGTGTTGCTCAAATTACATTTCAAAGAAAAAATCATTGCTTAGGACGATTTGATAAAAAAGAGGATGCCATTAAGGCCAGGTTGGTAGGCGAGGAGCGATTTTTTGGAAGGTACAGAAAGGATGGTAAATAATGGCTAAACAGTTTAATGTTGGAGATACAGTGTATTTTATTAGTTCATCAGTTTTTGTTAGAAAGGCTACAGTAATACGTGCTGCAGCTGGCTTTGTCACTATTAAGTTTGATACAAATAATGGTAATGATGGACCTTCTGGCATACGAGTACGCGAATCGAAGGTGTATCATACAGAAAAAGAAGCAAATGATGTTGTCCAGGCCAATAAAAGTAGACAGCAATACAGTCGAAAGCTATAATTAGCATTGCTATTCATCTTCCTAACAAATATGGATAGTTGGCTATTCTATATATAATATGGAATAGCTTTTTTGCTTTTTATCAGAATATGAACTATTTAACATTGAGTAGCAAAGATTGTATAGATAATTGAGATTATAGTTTGGTAGAAGTCAGATATTATAAGTTTTAGATAAAAATTTAAATTATGTGCAATTTTTGTACGTTTTCATCGGCTCACTAGTGAAGGGGGATACTTATATCTTCTCGGAAGGGTCTTTGAAAATAGCATAACAACTATTAGATGCAAAACTTATATATTCGAGCTGGATCACTACTGCGCGATGATGATGCAATTCGAGCGATGATACTATAGAATGATCAACAATTTTGCTGATTGTGCCATGACAATATATAAGATAATGATACTTCTAGCGACAGGTCCAAGCGTAATATGGGTTGGTGAGATTCCAATGAAAGATAATTAGCAACTATCTTGTCTAATAGGATTCCTTTGTTTTCGGGTAATCAGGTGATAAATAGAAGACGCGATGAATATTTTAATATTAATTATCAACCAGGAGATGTCCTGGTTTTACATATTTAAGGATATAAAAGAATGAATTAGATGATATTAAATTATAAGCAATTATAAGCAATGAAAAATGTTATTGCAAAAGCAAAAACGATAAATATACTTTATTTAAGGCTTATTTTAATTCTTTTGAAAAAGGGTCATGTAGATGAGCTCGACGTATAATGCTATATAGTGTATGGTTGAGATGGAAAAGGAGAACAAATATGATTGATTCAGAATTATGCAACTCAAAAAATTATAAGAGGGGAATTGTTGATTTCGATTTTAAAGAATTTTCTCGAAAATTTAAAAAGATAAAAAAAGAGAAGAGAATAACTCAAGCTGATTTACTTTCTGATATTGCAGAAGAAATTGGGTTTTCGAAGAGTACAATTAAAAGATGGCTATACGGAAAACTGAAACCACAGGAATGGGATGATATAGTAAGGCTTAGTAAAGTGTTAGAAACTAGTCCGGAATGTTTTATGAAATCAAGCTATCAAGACAAAATATATGAAAAATATATGGAGGCACGTGAAGTGGCAAATAGCAATGTTGTTTCCGATACAGACGAGTATTGCGATTATTTAAAATCGCTTTGTGATTTTTTTGATCTGATTGATGAATATTTAATAAATATTAATACCTGAATTATTCATGAAAAGATAATAAAAGAAGATTAGCCTTGTTGATGGATCCA
>OMGU01000620.1_pt1 | contig 37128 bp, 19 predicted proteins | sample 1646121 | NCBI WGS metagenome assembly OMGU01 (sample SAMN05578581, study PRJEB25193) | human gut metagenome | biome: Human Microbiome; feature: human-associated habitat; material: feces | host: Homo sapiens | place: USA:Birmingham
TACTGCTATACAGTGCGGTGCTTGCCACTTTATCGGCGGTATCTTTATCTCCGCGCCCCAATAGTCTTGACAGATAGGATGCGGCTCCGTTACCGAACATAAGGCCTAAACCAACCACGACTTGTCCCAACGGAAATACGACAGAAATAGCACCCATTTGACTTTTGCCCAAGCCACTCACAAAATAAGCATCCACCAGATTATAGAGTGCATTGATCAACATCCCAATCATAATCGGCATGCCGAGAGCCATCAGAGCTTTGGGGATAGGCGCACTGCCCAAAAGCTCAAGTTTGTTGTTGCGTTCATTCATTGTTAATACTCCTTTCGCTTCTTTAAGTATAATTTATAGTAGTATAATTTATAGTATACTACCACATAAATCATAATACTATAATTTATAGTATATGTCAAGAGAAGCGAGGCGATTTGTCTTGACAAAGAGTGTAAAATCTAATACTATAATTTATAGTAGATTTGACAGTATTCTTTCATGCAGAAAGCATAGTGAAAGGACGTGATTCCACATGGCGACCATAGATTTAATCGTGTTGGGAATATTGAAAAAGGAGCCAATGAGCGCCTACGATATTCAAAAGTTAGTAGAATATAGAAACATATCCAAATGGGTAAAAATCAGCACTCCATCCATTTATAAAAAAGCCATTCAGTTAGAAGAAAAGGGGCTAATCCGAGGCGAAATCGTAAAGGAAGGGAAGATGCCAGAAAAAGCGATTTATTCCCTGACAGAAGCCGGAGAAGCAGAATTTGAACGGCTCATGTTTGAGATTTCTGGAAAGCCTATTAACATTTTTCTGGACTTCAACGCTGTTATTGTGAATTTGGATTCCTTGCCACCTGAAAAACAAAAATCGTGCATAGCAGAAATTGAGGAAAATATTAGTACTTTAAAATCCTATCTGGAACATAATATACAGAAAAAAGAAAATGAGCCCAGTATTCCCGCAACAGGTATGGCTGTTTTGCGTCAGCAGTATGTACTGGTGGAAGCAATCCAAGCATGGATTGCTTCATTAAAAGAGAATTAACAATAAATCATTATGCGGAAAGACCAGCAACTTTGAGTGGCGCTGGTCTTTTATATATGAATTATAAACTTCAACTAACCTGCATATAGTAACATTCAACAGGAAAAGTATGAATTATACAATGTAACCGGGTGATGTTATATGGCGAAAGTTGAAGATTGTCCCGGTTTTGAAACCTTCGGTGCAGATGTCAAAGTCGCACGAAAAGCAAAGCGTCTGGCACGAAAAACATTGGCGGAAATGGTCGGGATTGAATGGCGGTATCTTGCCAACATTAAAGATCAAGGTGCGATTCCGAGCTTGCCTGTGATGATCCAGTTGATTAAGATCTGCGGACTTCCCGTGGAACGGTATTTTAACCCGGAGATCATGCGGGAAGAAAGCGAACAGCGGCAACGGGTCAGTCACAAGCTGAAGCTTTGCCCTGAATAATACCTGCCGATTATTGAAGGTGCCATAGACGGGGCGCTCAAAATGGAACAGACTGCGAAGCAGAAGGAGGACGCATAATCGCGGCCTCCTTCTGGCGTTTCTGTATCAAGTTTCCCGGCACTTTTCCCAAAATCCCCGACACCTCTGCTGGATTTCTCCGTTTCTGTCACAGTCAGGTCACAGTCATTTCCGGTAATCTTATCTTCCAGAAAATTAGCGTATGTACCCAACAAAGCGTTCCGTAAATCATCCGGGGTTTTCTGTATGTCGGCGCTGTACCAATCATTCCGGTGGGGTTCCCATGCCATCAATGTATAACCGTGGCTGGTCTGAACCACCTCATACAGAGGATCATCATCCAGATATGCCTGAAACACTTTCAAAACCTTTTCAAAGGTCAGCATTTCCCGCACCTCCCATTCAGTTGCAAATCAGTTCCCTGATCAAAATTTCCTCAATCTGTGCCGTTAATGTGTTCATCAGCCCCACCCAACGCATAGGGTCACAGGCTTTCAGTTCTTCCGTAACACTCGCAGTCTCCATCATGTGAGGCAATATGGTGTCCACGCACTCCTGCGATGTCCGGTCAATCTCTAACAGATGTGGATACAGCTTCTCGCTCATCAGCAGTTGGTTGTAGAGAATGGGGCGATGTTTCTTTAGGTAGGATTTTCTCATCCTGCCGTACTTGCCGATAGAAGTTTCCGGCTGCACAGAAAGTTTTAGGTTGGGTATATCATAATCTCCACAACGAATGTAAGTCAACTTACTCATATTCATGCTCCTTTGCTCCGTGATGATTAGACTGCTGCGCTGGCTGCTATGCTGCCTTTGCGCGGTTCTTCTTTTGGTAGCTGCCCGATAGTAGAAAAAACACCTTTTTTCATATCCTCAGCCCGGATCAGGGCTTTCTTAGCGTCCATTTCCGCCCTTTTCTTCGCCTTAATTTTGTCCTCATACCGCTTCTGTGCACCGTTGGCTTTCCGCTTCAAATAGTTCTGATAGAGCCTATCCTTGCGTTCTTCTTTTTTTCGCAGTTCTTCCTGTTCCTCCGTGGATAAAAGAACCGGCTGCAAGGATGGTGGGATATAGCGTTCCAAAAAATTGAAGTAGATTTCAATTTCCTGCGTGATGTCCTGGCTGCCTTTTCGGGCGCGTTCGTGGGCAAGGGCTTCATGAAGTCCTACCACATCCATATAAACACAGGACAGCCGTTCATACCCTGTAGCCTGAAACATACGGATATCCCGTTCATACTTTCCTCGGTTATACAGGCCCGTCAATGCATCGATATTATAATAATCCGGTGTTTTCTCATGGCGCTGAAGAAGCTCCAATTCCTTTTCTCCCTTTTCGGAAAAGTGTTCCCGCTGTTCATTTCCCCAATTTTAGTGTATATTCATACATTTCTTAATTTTTCGAGCAATTTGAGCAACTGTATCTTGGATTTTGCCTACTGAATATTGAGAAAATTTAGGCTGAGAATTGAAAAAGGCTATCCCTTTATTGAGACAGCCTTTTGAATTTAATTTGACTTATCTATCGTTTATTCTCTCATTCAGATTCTTCTCTGTATTCAAAGACGAACCACTTTTCATTCATATAAATTTCTATTGTATCGTCTGCCCCATACTGATAACCAAACCCACTTTCAAAATTAGACTGATTATCTTCTGTTGGTATTTCAGTTCCATCGACAGTTGATGTTATTTCTCCATCCATAGTGCCACAACGTGCATCCATGATGCTTTCTCTCCCTGTATCGTAGTATAATTTACCATCTATTCTTACCATAGGTATTCTATCCCACATGGCATTTGCTTCTGTCTGTTCTATCACGGTAATTTTATAAACCTCTCCTAATTGTGCAGGATATGATTCCATTATTTCTCCGTTATAGCTAATTTCTACGAAATCTCCAATTTGCAATTCAAGGTTCTCTTCGTTTGATATATAAAACTTATCTGCTGAATCAAGTTCCAAAGAACCATCTACCGGTTTTACTATTATTGAATCATGATTCGTTTCAATTACCGATGCCTGAAATGTTACCATTAGCGGTCTATTATCTGCCGAAGCAAGCATTTCAGTTATACAATTACCTAAAGCAGGCGTTGGTTTATAAATTCCTTGATATGGCTGTTCTACATATTCGATTCCTTTATCTACATAGTAAAAAAGAGTAGTTCCTGCCGCCCCATCACAATTTATATTGATCGTAATAGAATCTTTGTTGACCGGTGCATCATTGATTGATTGCTGACTGGTTGTTTCCATATCCATTAGCATAGATAAAAATTCATCAATAAACTCCGTAGCTTCACCTTCTGTGTTAGGTGACATAGCATATTTGTCACCGTCAGAGACACCAATCGATACAATATCCTCTCTGGCTGGCAATCTAATAGGATTCCCCTGTTCTTTTCTTCCACATGCACATAACATAATTGAAACAAAGTAGCAAAGACAAACAATACTGCATAATTTCTTTTTCATGGTCATAATCCTCCCCAAAATATATTTCGTATTATACGTTATCTAAGTGTATATTTCAATGTGTGGGAAATAGCCGGAACGTGTTTTTATGCATTGTGAATGCATGTTTATAGGCTCGTTTTCAGTGGGTACACAATTCCGAAAAGGGAGTTCCTTTTCATCAAAGTACACCGTCTGATTATTGCCCGGGTATTCTTCCCCTTTTTGATTTTTCTAAGAGATTTCTATCTCCAAATCCCCGCTTATGAGAGGATACTCCAGCCCCTTCTTCTCAATATATTCTGACACTATCTGCAATGCGCTTTTTACGCTGCAGCCCTTTTTACATATAATTTTCATTCCATTACTTCTAAATGGCACCGACCACTTTCATCTCAAAAGCATTATACCGCTTAAAAAAATTATCACAAGTTGCCTTATGGTAAGCGAAGCGGGTTTACTATTAGACAGAACCGCTCTCCTGAGATATAATATCCTTAAGATTTGAAAAGGGGATTTTTATGAATTCAGAAAAATATATAAGTCATACCGTTATGTCTCTTATTTCGGCCAAAGGGGGAGTTGGAACCTCCACATTAACCAAAGAACTGGCGATTGCATTTAGTAAAGACGTTTCCGTCTGTCTGGTTGATATGGCCCTCTCCTGCCCTGCCCAGGAAACACTTTTCCGCATACTTCCAACACGTACAATGGAATATCTGTTTAAGCACAAAACAGGGGATCTTTCCCCTCTGTCCTGGCAGGATCTGGAACCCTATCTTACGCCTGTCCCCGGTCGGAATATCCATCTTTTATCCGCCAAACAGGTGAAAGGAGCGTACCCTCTGCCTCTTAATCGGATCATACAGCTCATTTCTTCTTTGAAGGCTTATTTTGACCTGGTTCTTATTGATACCGATATGGCATCCACGGATGTTTCTGCGAAACTCGTGGAATTATCGGATCGGGCCCTGCTGGTCACAGATGATACGGAGTGCTCAATTAAAAACAATCAGCGCTTTCGTCGGCTGCTGACCCAAAAGCAGATCAGTTATGATCACATGCATGTGATCGCAAATCAGATCAGGAAAGAATCGCAGATGTACTCGGATCAGGAAATAGAGGCGCTTCTTCACATTCCGGTTCTTGTAACGCTGCCATACTATGACCAGGTCTGGAAATATAATAATTCTTACCTGTCATTATATGAAGACCCGGTAAGTCCGCTCCAGCCCTCCCTGTCATCATTGGTGGACCGACTTTTCAAACTTCTGGAGAAATAAATGATGCTTTTAAATAATGATCACGGTCATCCCCTGCCGGATGCCCCAGTGTTTTACAGTGTTCTTTCGAAAAACAAACAGGAGCTGCGGGCAGCAGCCAGGGCGAACCGTATGATGAAACGCTTCCACCTGACAATCCCCTATATCATCGCCTGCCTCATGGCTTACTATGGTTTTTTTCGCTACTATCCGCAGTTAAAAACCAGTTTTTTAGGTATATGTATCCTGTATTATGCCGCGGCGTATTTTATCCGCTGGTATTTGGAACCACAATATGCCCTGTTCCTTTTGCGGCATCGGCCCTACTACCTCGCAGAATCGGATACGTTTCTCTTTTTTACCTTATATGGGTTAGAAGATGAAGACGGAAAACTGACTCAGGCCAGAGATCTGGCCGTGCTTTCCTGGATCCAGCGATGCAAAAAGCAGATCCCAGATGACAGCCCTGTCCTGCGTATTATCCAAAACAGAACTTTTAAAGATCCAGAGGAAGAAAAATATATTCCGATCAGTTTATATGAACTCATTCTCCGGCAGCTTGCCTTTCAAAATCCGGATATTTTAAATGGACTGAAATATTACAACCGACAATGTGATAAATAGGAAGAGGATCTCCAACGCCCTAGAATCGTCCGGAGATTCCCTTTTAAATTTACTCTTTATTTTCCGTAATAAAATAGTCGCAATACCCGTCACCGTTCGCCAGCGTCTGTTTCTGGTGCAATAGGCCATGCTGAAGTGTGATCGTCACCTCATCCAGCTCGCAAAACAACGGCATCAACTCGGATGCGCCTATCTTCTTCATATAAGTACAAATAGAGCAGCGGGTAATAAGGTAATAGCATAGCCCCATGACAAACGCATGAGTAAATAATATCTCCATGTAGTAGCCCACCTGAAGGTATTCACGCCCTAAGCGGGAGGCGTCCTTCACGATGAGGTTCGCCACCTGTCCCGCTTCGATCATCTCCACGATCTTTTTCCATGAGGGCCGCTCAAAGTTCGTGCCAGAGTAGCCGTCATCCGCAAGGAAGATGGTATTTTCAAAGCCCTTTTCTTTTGCGTATTTCTCCAGCAGGGTGCGCTGAGATGAGATTTGTCAAGGGTATTTTCTTTGTTAAGCATTTCTTCCTCAACTATACAAGATACAAAGTAGTAGCTTTGCTTAGCAACGTTCCGACAGTACATTTATGATTCGTAACGCCGCAAACGTGAGAAAACAAATAGGGCAAGAGCGCACATGGATAAAATATGCGCTCTTGCCCTGTTTTGCAAATGGATTTATGCTTTTGCGAGTGTCCAGCTCTGGCTCTCGGTCTGGAGCTGCACCATGTGGGCGAAGATACCGTCTTCTTGCAGCAGTTGTGCGGGCGAACCCTGCTCGGCTACTGCACCATCCTTGAGCACCACGATCTTGTCCGCGCCGGAGACAGTGCGCATCCGGTGGGCGATAATGAGGACAGTCTTGTTCTTAATAAGTCGGGAAAGTGCCTCCTGAATGGCTGTTTCGTTCTCCACGTCCAGACTGGCAGTGGCTTCATCCAGCAGAATGATCGGCGCATCCTTCAGGAAGGCGCGGGCAATGGAAATGCGCTGCCGCTCGCCGCCGGACAACTCGCAGCCGTTTTCACCGATGTTGGTATTCCAACCGTCAGGGAGCTTTTCGGCGAATTTGTCCACATTGGCGAACTTTGCCGCCGCGATCACCTCTTCGTCCGTGGCGTCCTTTCGGCCAATGCGGATATTTTCCAGAATGCTGTTATCAAACAGCGTTACATCCTGAAACACGATGGAATAGAGGCTCATCAGCTTTTCCGGATCGATCTTCGACACATCCATGCCGCCCACGGTGATCCTGCCCCGATCAATGTCCCAGAACCGCGCCGCCAGACGGGAAATGGTAGTCTTACCGCCGCCGGATGGACCGACCAACGCCGTGACCTGCCCCTGCTTCGCTATAAAGGACACGTCCTTCAGCACCGTTTCGCCGCTCTGGTAGGAAAAGCCCACATGCTCGAACACAATGTCGCAGTCCTGATTGGTTAGTTCTTCGCTGCCGGTCTGCACAGGGCAATCCAGAATCTCATTCATACGCTCGATGTTTGTGTTTGTACCGATGATGGCGGCAAGGTTTTGCAGCGTCCCCTCCAGCGGGTCATACAGACGGGACACCACCAGCAGGAACATAAAGAAGGTCAGAACATCCAGTTCACCCTTTACCAGCAGAGCTGCGCCCGCAAGGGCAGTGGTGGCAATGCCCAGCCGCAGCACAAGTCCTGCGGAAACTACGAAGGCAGCCGTTCCCAGTTCGCTTTTGATGAGTCGTCCTTCCACCGCACGAATTTTCTTTTCCAGTCCGGCAAGATAGCTGGCTTCTGCGTTGTTGGCACGCAGGTCTGGCATGGTTTCCATGCACTCCTGAATACCGTCCTCACAGGTGATCTTCGCCGCCATTGCTTTGCTGGAGAGCCTTTTCTGCACGCCGGAGGCCAGCGCGACAATGGCAAACGCCACAGGCAGCGGCCAGATGGCTGCCAGCGCCATACGCCAGTTGAAAAACAGCAGCGACACGGCGATGACTGTGGTGGAGAGGATCGCGCCGTACAGGGGCGCAACGAAATGGGACTGGCTTTGCTCCAGCACGGCGCAGTCATTCATGATGGAGGAGGTCAGATCGGCAAGGTCTTTCTTACCGAAGAAGGAAAGCGGGATCTTCCGCAGCTTTTCCGCAAGGTTCACACGGCGCACACCGGATTCCACATAGGTGACGAGATAGGTGTTGTCATACTCCAGCCGGGTGCAGACCACAATGAGCAGCGCTGCCGCAATGCAGCCGGTCATATAAAACGGAATACGCTTTGTTGTCAGTGTACCGTTCATAATCTCGCCCACCAGCAAGTACAGCAGCCCCACCGGCAGCATGAAGGAGATATTTTGCAGCACACAGCTTAAAATGCCCTTGATGTTGTCCACTGCACCCTTATGGGAGAGTGCGTAGCGTCTTTGTAAATATTTGATCATCGCTCAAGCCTCCTTTGCAACTTTCCACCGAACAGACTGCTGATAGTCCCGCCACATGGTTCCGAACAGGCTGCCCATGCGTTCAGACAGCTCCGCAAAGCTGCCATCCTCCGCGAGATGACCGTCCTTGAGCACATAAATATGGTCGGCGTTTACGACGGTAGAAAGGCGGTGGGCGATCATGATAACAGTGCGTCCCTTTGCCAGCGCATTGAAGGCTACCTGTACCTTTGTCTCATTGTCCGGATCGGCAAAGGCGGTGGCCTCGTCCAGAATCAGCACCGGCGCATTTTTCAGCATAGCGCGGGCGATGGCCAGTCGCTGCATCTCACCGCCGGAGAGGTAAATGCCCTGCGAACCGATGACTGTATGCACGCCGTCCGGGAATTTCTCAATGATATCCATACATTGTGCTGCACGGAGCGCCGCCAGAACTTCCTCGTCTGTGGCGTCCGGCTTGCCCATGCGGACATTGTCAAGAATGCTGCCCTTGATGAGATGGCTGTTCTGGAACACAAAGGAAACGGTCTCCATCAGCTCATTTTTGTCGATGTTCTTTACATTGATGCCGCCGATGGAAATGCTACCGCTCTGCGGGTCGAAGAAGCGGGCGATCAGTGCCGCCAGCGTGGATTTGCCGCCGCCAGAGGGTCCGATAAATGCCACCGTCTGACCAGAACCGATGGAGAAAGAAACATCCTCCAAGGCATTCTTTGTGCCGTCGTAGCTGAAGGTGACATGATCCAGCGTTACAGAACTGTCCCTGGGTTGCTGCGGTACTTCCGGCTGAGAAAGCGACGGACTTTCCAGTACGCTGTCAATGCGGGTGATGGCATCCTGCACGATCATTCCGTTCTCGCTCATAAACATCAGCTTGGTCATTGTCACAGAGATGACCGGTGTGATAATGATGTAAAAGAGCAGATTCAGCAGTACGCTGCCATCCGCTCCGCCGTGAGAGAACAGGAAGCCTCCTGCGATTAAGAACACAAACACGCTGTTGACTGCCAGTGTATAGAAGGTCATGGGCCAGCGCAGCTGTTTCGTATAGGCAATGACCCATCGCTCATAATTGTCGATCGTTCCCTTGAACTTCTTGAAAGAGAATACCGTCTGTCCGAAGGTCTTGACCACGGGAATACCCCGCACATATTCCACCGCTTCGTTGGACATATCCGCCAGCGCGTTCTGATACTGGGTCATTTTGTCCTGCAATTTCTTACCGGTCATGCTTGACATCACCGCAAAGGCAAGCGCCACAGGTACAAGACTCAAAAGCCCCAGCCGCCAATCAAAGATCAGCAGCAGCGCCAGAAGCCCCGCAATCGTTGCCATTGCCTTAGCCTTGTCCGGCAGCTGGTGTGCAAGATAGGTTTCCGTCGCTCCGGCAGTTTCCGAGATGGTGCGGCGCAGCTTGCCGCTGCCAAACTGCTCAATCGCCCCCAGTGGCAGCGTGGCAATATGCTTTGTCATGGCAAGGCGCAGATTCGTAGCGATGCGGAACGCAGCAAGGTGCGAGCACATCAATCCCGCAATATACACCAGCACAGCGGCAACAGCAAACACAACTGCCATCCAGCCGTAGTGCGTTACATGGACGGCGTTTTCATACTGCGGCGCGACCTCGATGACCTCCCCCAGGATGCGCCAGATGTACCAGAACGGTACCAACGCCAACAGCGCACCGGCGGCGGACAGCACCCACGAAAGGTAGGTCAGGATTTTGTAGCTCCCGGCATAAGCCAGCAGCCGGGATAAATTGGATTGCTTTTTCAAGATGATACCTCCTTGGCTCAGACTTGATCTATGATACAGAAGGATGCTTGCATTGCCTTCCCATATCCGGGTGGTTAAGGGCATCTAATTCGTGGGCGCAGGACGACGGTTAGATGGCGCTAACTTCTATTTAAAAAATATGGAGCGTTATTGCCCCATAATTTTCAGCCATCCGGCAGAGTAAAAGCTGTGAAGCTCACGCAGATACTGCTGTGCATCGGCCAGCGGCATATCGTGGATGATCATTTCAAAATAGGCGTTCATCAGCCCTGTGACCAGAATATGCTCCAGCCGAGGGTCGATCTGCGGAGCGGGCGTACCCAGCTTTTCCAGCACAAGATAATACCGGTGGGTGGCATTAACCTCCAGTTGGACAAGCTCCTCCTTCATGGAGCTGTAATGGGTACCCTCCGAACAAAGAAGAAGCAGATGAAACGCTTCCCTATGGTTGAACATATAGAGCAAAAGCTCCTCCAGACAGGCCTGACTGACGGTGCTCATGCGCTCCGGCTGCTGCTCGATCGGCAGCCGGTCAAAATCATCCAGTGCGTTCCGATATGCGGAGAGAAAATGCGTGTAGCACTCTTCTACCAGTGCATCAAAAAGCGCTTCCTTGCTGCCGTAATAGCCATACAGTGCCCCGGTGGTAACGCCAGCCTCCTTCACAATGGTGCGAAGAGAGGCTTTCGGAAAGCCCTTTTCCAAAAACTCTGCCTTGGCGGCATACAAAATTTTCTCCTGTGTGGTTTGTTCCTTGTTTTGCATGACACCCTCGCATAACATTGTTATATTACAGTGTTATATTATACTCAGACTTATACTTTTGTCAAGGCCACTTCCTGCAAAAGTTCGGACCTTCCTCAACCCCCGTCTTTAGGATTTAGCACTTTATTTTTTGAGAGTTAATGAAATATATTTTATCCTCAAGTCAGCATATTTGCTGGCTTTTTTCTTTGTTTTAAAAACTTGACAAATTTTCTTTTTTATACTTGCTTTTATGGTGCTATGGTGCTATACTATAAGAGGGTGACTTTTATGGCATATTTTCTTAAAAAAACTAACAACAAAAATTGTATCTGGGGCTGGCCGTCGCGCTAGCGACTTGGTACAATATGATGATATGGCATTTAATTATATCATCGCTGATGCGAAGGGGAGATGGAAACAATGATGATCATGGATAGCAGCAAGCCGCTGTATCTGCAGGTGGAGGCAGATATTAAAAACCGTATCCTGTCGAAGCAGTACATGCCGGGAGATAAGCTTCCGACGGAGAACGAGCTAAGTGACCAGTATAATGTGAGTAAAATCACGATTCGAAAGGCGATACAGAATTTATCCGATGAGGGATATGTCAATAAGGTCCAGGGAAAGGGCACCTTCATCAATTTCAAGAAGGACAAGCTGTATCTGAATAAGACCAGCGGCTTCAAGGAAAGTCTGTCAAGCCTTGGACACGCGTCCAGACACGATATCATCCAGGCATCGTTCCTGAACGCGGATGAGGATATCGCAGAGAAGCTGATGATTCCGATGGGGACGAAGGTCGTCTACATCGAGCGTCTGGTCTGGCAGGATAACGAACCGATCGCGATCGATAAGATCTACATCGAGGATGCCCGCTTCCCGGACTTCATCACGACACTTTCGAAAGATCGCTCGTTCTACCAGGTGATGGATGAGTGCTATCATATCCGGCCGAATCATTCCGTCCTCGAAATCGACGGAAAGGCTGCGCAGAGCCACAGCGCAGATACTCTGAAGTGCAACGTCGGCGACCCGCTGTTTTCGATTCATAAAATCAGCTATGATCAGGATGGTAAGCCGATCCACTACTCGCTGACGACGGTCCGCTGTGATCGCGTCACCTATGTCGTTTCCACAAACGACTCCACGGTCATGGACGAGAAGATCAAGTCGAACTGAGCTTCGATCCACAACAGAAGGACGCTTCAGCCAGAACCAGCACAAACACAATCACAGATTTATCTCCATAAAGTTCAGAAGGGGCACCGACACATCTCGTGTGGTTGCCCCTTCGCTTCGTTTATTTATCGTTTATTTATCTTCTGTTTTTCGTGCTATGAACGGCGTTACGCCATCTCACAAATCTTACTGCGCACGCTGAGCACCATAGATGGTGCGACACTCAGCTCATCGATGCCCATCTCGACGAAACGCTCCGTCAGGGTCGTGTCAGCACCGAGCTCACCGCAGATGCCGGCCCACTTGCCCGCCTTATGCGCGCCATCGATGGTCATCTGAATCATCCGAAGAACCGCCTCATGATGTGGATTATAGAACTCGTCCAGCTTCTCATTCTGGCGATCGATCGCAAGTGTATACTGCGTGAGGTCGTTGGTGCCGATGCTGAAGAAATCGACGAGCTCTGCCAGCTCCTCACAGATCATCACTGCTGCCGGCGTCTCGATCATGATGCCCTGCTCCGGAATCGCATACGGGATTTGCTCCCGCTTGAGTTCTGCCGCCACCTCTGCGACGATCTCACGGATCCGAAGCACCTCATCTACGGAGATGATCATCGGATACATGATGGCGAGGTTTCCGTACTTCGCCGCACGAAGCAGTGCGCGGAGCTGTGTCTTAAACACATCCGGCTGTTTCAGACAGATACGGATCGCGCGATACCCCATCGCCGGGTTATCTTCCTTTCCGAGTCCGAGGTAATCGACGTTCTTATCCGCACCGATGTCGAGCGTTCGGATGATCACCTTCTTTCCGCCCATCGTCTGTAGCACCTGACGGTACGTGTTAAACTGCTCAGTCTCATCCGGCAGCGCGGTCTTTCCGAGATACAGGAACTCACTGCGGAACAGGCCGATGCCCTCCGCGTCATTTTCCTGTACATATGCGACATCTGAAACACTGCCGATGTTTGCATATACGTTTACCTTCCGGCCACTCTTCGTCACCGAAGGACGTCCCTTGTAGTTTGCAAGCAGCCGCTTCTGCTCTGCCGCCCTCGCCTGCATCTCGTGTGCAGCAGCGATGGTTGCCTCATCCGGATCCACGCAGAACACGGCATCCTTGCCATCGACGATGCCCATCGTACCGGAATGGAGACTGTCGAGCTCCACCGGCACACCGATCAGCGCCGGGATGTTCATCATACGCGCGAGGATCGCGGTATGGGAGTTCGTCGAGCCATGGACGGTGACGAACGCAAGGATCTTACGCTTATCCATCTGCACCGTTTCACTCGGTGTCAGGTCATCCGCCACGATGATGGACGGTTCCATATGCGCCCAGTCGAGCTCCTCCTCACCACTCAGATTCCGGATCAGACGATTCGAGATATCCTTCACATCCGCGGAACGTGCCTGCATGTACTCATCATCCATATTCGCGAAGATCTCGGCGAAGTTATCTCCGGTGACCGCCACCGCGTACTCAGCATTGAGCTCCTCCGTCTCGATCATCGAGTGGATCGCATCCTGGTAGTCCTCATCCTCGAGCATCATCTGATGCACCTCGAAGATCTGCGCGTTCACCTCGCCAACCTCCTGAAGCGCCTTCTCATAAAGCGCGCCGAGCTGGGCCTGCGCCTGTTTCTTCGCATCCTCGAGACGCTGGAGCTCTGCCGCTACATCCTCGACATGCTGACGCTTTACGATGCCATCACTCTTCTTCAGAACATTGATCGGACCGATCGCCGTTCCCTTATAAACGGACTTTCCGATGTATTTTTCCATTTCCTGTCCCCTCAGATTCTATATCGATCGATGAATTACAGATTTTCCTGGAAGAACTTCTCGAGTGCCTCGAACGCAGCATCCTCATCCGGACCCTCGACCTGCACGGTCACCTCATCGCCCTGCTTGACGCCCATGCTCATGATGGCGATCAGCTTGCCGGCAGCTGCGGTCTTTCCCTTCGCCGCGAGCGTCGTAGCGCTCTGGAACTTCTTCGCTTCCTTCACCAGCAGTCCGGCTGGTCTCGCATGCAGTCCGAGTTCTTCCTTGATCACATATGTAAATTCTTTCATCTTTATCTATCCTTTCTTTTCACTGCGTGAGCTCATACGTAAGTCCCCTCTGCAAATAAGCGGGATTCCTGCATACGTCACCATGTCATCTAAGTCATCATGTAAATAAGTTCTCATTATAAACAAAACTTCCCGCACGGTATAGTACTTTCCGGATCTCGAATTCACTATGCATGCAGGAAGTCTGGATATTTTTTCAGGGGTATGCCACAGTGCCCTGTGGTATTTTAAAGAAGTGTATCGCTCTGTTTAGAGAATGCCCAGTGCACCCATGACCATGCCGAAGAGGACGATGCCGATCAGCAGGACGTTGGTATTGACCTTCTTCTGAACGAGATTGTAGATGCCCAGCGTAAATACGAACGGAAGCATCTTCGGGATGATGGAATCCAGCATATCCTGGATGACCAGATTCGTACCACCGGTGGAGAAGGTAAGCGGCGTGGTGACGGACACCATGCTGGCTACCATACCGCCGACGACGGCGAGACCGACGATGGATGCGAAGTGCATTACGCGATCCATAAGTCCTTCCTGGTACAGCTTCGCGAGGTATTTATTACCTGACCTGTAGCCGAAGAAGGTTGCATTGTAGGCAAACAGCAATGACGGAATCGCGAACAGCAGTACTGCGAGAATCGGTCCCAGGATGCTGCCCTGCTGTGCGAACGAAAGGCCGATACCGAAGGTGATGATTCGGATGGTTCCCTGGAAGAAGCTGTCACCGATGCCGGCGAACGGCCCCATCAGACTGGTCTTGATCATGGAGATCGACTCGGTCTGGAACTCACCCTCTTCTGAATTTGCGTTCTGCTCCTCCATGGAAGCGGCGAGGCCCATGATAAACGGTGTCAGCTGCGGTGTGCAGTTAAAGAACTCCATATGCCGCTGATACGCTTCCTTTTTTCTCTCCTCATCATCTGCATACAGCTTGTCAAGCACCGGTGCCATGCCATACATGAAGCCCATGTGCATCTGACGCTCATAGTTCCATGAGCACATAATCGCGAGGGAATGCAGGAAGACCTTACGTAAGTCTTTATCGCTTACCTTCTTTAATGCTTTCTGATTTTCCATTATGCATTTGCCCCCTTTCCATACAGAACCTTATCCAGGATGAATGCCAGGATCGCGGCGAACATGGTCACACCGATCAGGCTGAGACCGGAATATGCGACGATCAGGAAGCCGAGAAGGAAGTACGGGAACATCTTCTTCGACAGCATTGAACTCAGCAGCATCGCAAATCCGAGGGCCGATAAGAGGTTACCAGCGACTGTGAGGCCGTTCGTGATGACCTGCGGAATCGCAGCTACCAGGTTCGTAACTAGATCCGTACCGAAGTAAACGGTCAGGAAGATCGGGATGAAGTAAACCAGCGCGTTGAAGCCGAAGGACCACCAGAGGTGGATATGAATCGCCTTCTTGAACTGTCCGTTCTCGATGGCCTTATCCGCTACATGAGAGAACTGCGCGATCACCATACGCATGATGACACTCAGGAACTCGCCAATGACGGCGACCGGAACGGCGATGGTCAGTGCCGCTTCCGTGGAGGCACCGGAAAGAATCGCAAACGCAGTGGCGATGATACTTCCGAACTGCATGTTTGGTGGTCCGGCTGCTCCGATCGCTACAAATCCCATGGAAATAAGTTCCAGGGATGCACCTAAAATTACACCCTGTCTGACATCGCCTAATACGAGGCCTGCCAGTGTACTCAGGATCAGTGGTCTGCCGATGTTCTGACGTCCGATCAATCTGGAGTCGATGACACCGACGATACCAACTAAACCGAGTAAGATCGCTTTAATCAGCATACGACATCTCCTTTTTTAATTCTCAAATGATGCATGCTCGATCGGGGAGGATGGCACCATCTGAATATAGATCTTCTTTCCCATCGAAATCAGTTCCTGGGTGGCCTTCAGCTCTGCTTCATTTAAGTACACGGCCTTACCGTACTCCTTCGAACCGGCCTTCTTCGCCACACCGCCATAATTGATTTCGGTCACCTCTGGAAGCTCCTTCGCAAGCTGAAGTGCTTCTGCCGGTCCCTTTACGATGATCATGATATTCTTGCTGGCATTCTCATCCACCAGCTTCCGAAGCTGTGAAAACGGAATGATACTAAGCTCACAGTCCACCGGCTTCGCGATGCTGAGCGCCATCATGCTGATCGGATCATTCGGAACCTTATCATCGGCGACGATGATATAGTTGGTGCCTACCTGCTTGGTCCAGGAAAAAATCACCTGGCCATGTAAAAGACGATGATCTACACGAACTAACTTAATCATACATTTCCTCCATTTAAAAAGTTGTTGTACAGTACGATGCTCTGGGCTGCACTCTTACAGGTATCATCGAGGTCCAGCTCCTCCCATGTCGTACCGCTCTTCTTCATTGCCATGATTTCCAGTACCAGCGGGAGATTTACACCCGCGATCAGTTTTCTCGACGAGCTCATGAATGGTAAGGCGGTATTCGCCGGCGATCCTCCCGGAAGGTCCAGAAGGACGACCAGATTCCGATCCTTATATCTCTCCTCGATCGTCGCACGGATTGCTTCTGAAAAGTCATCCAGTGACTCTCCGTTTTCGAACGACAGCGTCCCGAAATCATCCTCGTCGATATCCAGGATCAGCTTCAATGCATCTGCATATCCCTTGCACAATCCTGCATGTGTAATCATCAGCACATCAAATGCATCTTTCATGTTTCGTACCATCCTTACTTAATTCTTCTATGATTGGAACAGCCTCTGATAAAGAGGCGATAATCTTTATGGCCTGTCGCTTCTGGACTTCCGTCGGCGGCATCAGATCCGGCACCATGATGACCGGGATCCTGGCATTCCAGGCTGCCTGGACGCCCACCTTCGAGTCTTCGAAAACCAGTGCATCCTCCGGTGCTGTATTCATCTTCGCAAGCACCTTCAGGTACGCTTCCGGCGAAGGCTTCCGCTCGACGACCTCATCACCACAGCAGATATAGTCAAAGTACTGTATGAGCTGTAAGCGAGTCAGGCGCTCCTCCGTCAGTGATCGACTGGTGGCGGTCGCTACCGCACACGGAAGTCCGGCCTTTTTGATGCAGTTCAGGAGTTCCACGGCACCCGGTTTTGCGGTGAGCTCACGCTCCAGACGCTCTACTCCATGCTGACGGGCGACTTTCATGAATTCCTCTGTGGAGCAGCGTCCACGGAACAACTCTTCCATGTAATCATACACCGGCTGTCCACTGCGACCAACCACATTCAGAAAGTCCTCTCTCTTCCAGTCGTCGATCCCGAAGTCTCTTGCCGTATCATACCATACATCCTGCCATACCCTCTCTGTATCGAGCAGCAGTCCATCTACATCAAAAATAACCAGTTTAAGCGACATATATTTTCCTCTTCGTACTGTATCTTAGTACTGCATCTGCCACATATAACGACGAACATCGAGTGAGTGACCACGCTCGAAGGCGATCGCCTCTACGAAGTGACGGATCACCACGCCGGTAAGGATGGCTGCAACATATGGCTTCGCCTCATCAGCTACCGTAGAAAGATCGAGATCCTTCTGATCGAGTACGAGCAGATCCTCTGTAAACTTCTTTGCGAAGTTCTCTACACGCTCATCGAGGTGTCTGGTGTGACCGATGGACTTTACAAGCATGAATGGAACATCATAATCGGTTACCTCGAACGGGCCATGGAAGTACTCACCGGAGTGGATGCATCCGGAGTTGATCCACTGCATCTCCATGAACCAGCACATCGCGGTGGAGTAAACCTCACCATAGTTGATGCCGCTGCCGATGGTGTAGATGGTCTTCTCACGCTTGTTGCGCTTCGCCCATGCCTTCGCCTGTGCATCGTACTGTGCCTTCGCCTGTGCAGAAAGATCGGTCAGCTTCTCGAGCTCCTTCAGGCATACATCCCACTTCGCATCTGGAGCGAGTACGGAAAGAAGGCTGAAAAGTAAGCCGTAAAGGATACCCTTATTCTTATCAGAATCGCTTACTTCCTTACCCCAGTCATAGTGAACAGGATACTCTGCTGCCTCCCAGAGTGGAGAACCCTCGAGGTTGGATAAGCAGATCGTAAGGGCGCCCTTGGAACGTGCAAGCTTCGTTGCCTCTACGGTCTCCGGTGTGTTTCCGGAATGTGAGCAGGAAATCACGACGGAGTTCTCATTGAGACGCTTCGGCGTATCATATACGAACTCGTTCGCGGTGTATACGTGGGAAGGGATCGAACTCTCCTTATCGAACATATACTGTCCAGCCATAAGCACTGCCTGGGATCCGCCACAAGCGACGAAATAAACCTCATTGACCTCCTTTCTGGCTTTCACTGCCTCAACTGCGGCCTTAATCTGTGATGCATGTAAGTCTCTCATAATTCCTCCTTAAAAATGATAATTGATTATATATCATTATATGATTTTATAAGTCTTATTATATACATGTAGCACAAATTTGCAAGTACTTTTTTCTTTTTTGTCGGGAGTTTTACACTTCTTTTTTTAGTGTTTTAATACAAATCCTTTATTTAAGCCATTTACGGCTTATTTTTTTGTCAAATTTGTGCTACATGTATATAATAAGACTTATAAAATCATATAATGATATATAATCAATTATCATTTTTAAGGAGGAATTATGAGAGACTTACATGCATCACAGATTAAGGCCGCAGTTGAGGCAGTGAAAGCCAGAAAGGAGGTCAATGAGGTTTATTTCGTCGCTTGTGGCGGATCCCAGGCAGTGCTTATGGCTGGACAGTATATGTTCGATAAGGAGAGTTCGATCCCTTCCCACGTATACACCGCGAACGAGTTCGTATATGATACGCCGAAGCGTCTCAATGAGAACTCCGTCGTGATTTCCTGCTCACATTCCGGAAACACACCGGAGACCGTAGAGGCAACGAAGCTTGCACGTTCCAAGGGCGCCCTTACGATCTGCTTATCCAACCTCGAGGGTTCTCCACTCTGGGAGGCAGCAGAGTATCCTGTTCACTATGACTGGGGTAAGGAAGTAAGCGATTCTGATAAGAATAAGGGTATCCTTTACGGCTTACTTTTCAGCCTTCTTTCCGTACTCGCTCCAGATGCGAAGTGGGATGTATGCCTGAAGGAGCTCGAGAAGCTGACCGATCTTTCTGCACAGGCGAAGGCACAGTACGATGCACAGGCGAAGGCATGGGCGAAGCGCAACAAGCGTGAGAAGACCATCTACACCATCGGCAGCGGCATCAACTATGGTGAGGTTTACTCCACCGCGATGTGCTGGTTCATGGAGATGCAGTGGATCAACTCCGGATGCATCCACTCCGGTGAGTACTTCCATGGCCCGTTCGAGGTAACCGATTATGATGTTCCATTCATGCTTGTAAAGTCCATCGGTCACACCAGACACCTCGATGAGCGTGTAGAGAACTTCGCAAAGAAGTTTACAGAGGATCTGCTCGTACTCGATCAGAAGGATCTCGATCTTTCTACGGTAGCTGATGAGGCGAAGCCATATGTTGCAGCCATCCTTACCGGCGTGGTGATCCGTCACTTCGTAGAGGCGATCGCCTTCGAGCGTGGTCACTCACTCGATGTTCGTCGTTATATGTGGCAGATGCAGTACTAAGATACAGTACGAAGAGGAAAATATATGTCGCTTAAACTGGTTATTTTTGATGTAGATGGACTGCTGCTCGATACAGAGAGGGTATGGCAGGATGTATGGTATGATACGGCAAGAGACTTCGGGATCGACGACTGGAAGAGAGAGGACTTTCTGAATGTGGTTGGTCGCAGTGGACAGCCGGTGTATGATTACATGGAAGAGTTGTTCCGTGGACGCTGCTCCACAGAGGAATTCATGAAAGTCGCCCGTCAGCATGGAGTAGAGCGTCTGGAGCGTGAGCTCACCGCAAAACCGGGTGCCGTGGAACTCCTGAACTGCATCAAAAAGGCCGGACTTCCGTGTGCGGTAGCGACCGCCACCAGTCGATCACTGACGGAGGAGCGCCTGACTCGCTTACAGCTCATACAGTACTTTGACTATATCTGCTGTGGTGATGAGGTCGTCGAGCGGAAGCCTTCGCCGGAAGCGTACCTGAAGGTGCTTGCGAAGATGAATACAGCACCGGAGGATGCACTGGTTTTCGAAGACTCGAAGGTGGGCGTCCAGGCAGCCTGGAATGCCAGGATCCCGGTCATCATGGTGCCGGATCTGATGCCGCCGACGGAAGTCCAGAAGCGACAGGCCATAAAGATTATCGCCTCTTTATCAGAGGCTGTTCCAATCATAGAAGAATTAAGTAAGGATGGTACGAAACATGAAAGATGCATTTGATGTGCTGATGATTACACATGCAGGATTGTGCAAGGGATATGCAGATGCATTGAAGCTGATCCTGGATATCGACGAGGATGATTTCGGGACGCTGTCGTTCGAAAACGGAGAGTCACTGGATGACTTTTCAGAAGCAATCCGTGCGACGATCGAGGAGAGATATAAGGATCGGAATCTGGTCGTCCTTCTGGACCTTCCGGGAGGATCGCCGGCGAATACCGCCTTACCATTCATGAGCTCGTCGAGAAAACTGATCGCGGGTGTAAATCTCCCGCTGGTACTGGAAATCATGGCAATGAAGAAGAGCGGTACGACATGGGAGGAGCTGGACCTCGATGATACCTGTAAGAGTGCAGCCCAGAGCATCGTACTGTACAACAACTTTTTAAATGGAGGAAATGTATGATTAAGTTAGTTCGTGTAGATCATCGTCTTTTACATGGCCAGGTGATTTTTTCCTGGACCAAGCAGGTAGGCACCAACTATATCATCGTCGCCGATGATAAGGTTCCGAATGATCCGATCAGCATGATGGCGCTCAGCATCGCGAAGCCGGTGGACTGTGAGCTTAGTATCATTCCGTTTTCACAGCTTCGGAAGCTGGTGGATGAGAATGCCAGCAAGAATATCATGATCATCGTAAAGGGACCGGCAGAAGCACTTCAGCTTGCGAAGGAGCTTCCAGAGGTGACCGAAATCAATTATGGCGGTGTGGCGAAGAAGGCCGGTTCGAAGGAGTACGGTAAGGCCGTGTACTTAAATGAAGCAGAGCTGAAGGCCACCCAGGAACTGATTTCGATGGGAAAGAAGATCTATATTCAGATGGTGCCATCCTCCCCGATCGAGCATGCATCATTTGAGAATTAAAAAAGGAGATGTCGTATGCTGATTAAAGCGATCTTACTCGGTTTAGTTGGTATCGTCGGTGTCATCGACTCCAGATTGATCGGACGTCAGAACATCGGCAGACCACTGATCCTGAGTACACTGGCAGGCCTCGTATTAGGCGATGTCAGACAGGGTGTAATTTTAGGTGCATCCCTGGAACTTATTTCCATGGGATTTGTAGCGATCGGAGCAGCCGGACCACCAAACATGCAGTTCGGAAGTATCATCGCCACTGCGTTTGCGATTCTTTCCGGTGCCTCCACGGAAGCGGCACTGACCATCGCCGTTCCGGTCGCCGTCATTGGCGAGTTCCTGAGTGTCATCATGCGTATGGTGATCGCGCAGTTCTCTCATGTAGCGGATAAGGCCATCGAGAACGGACAGTTCAAGAAGGCGATTCATATCCACCTCTGGTGGTCCTTCGGCTTCAACGCGCTGGTTTACTTCATCCCGATCTTCCTGACCGTTTACTTCGGTACGGATCTAGTTACGAACCTGGTAGCTGCGATTCCGCAGGTCATCACGAACGGCCTCACAGTCGCTGGTAACCTCTTATCGGCCCTCGGATTTGCGATGCTGCTGAGTTCAATGCTGTCGAAGAAGATGTTCCCGTACTTCCTTCTCGGCTTCCTGATCGTCGCATATTCCGGTCTCAGCCTGATCGGTGTGACCATGTTCGCCGCGATCCTGGCATTCATCCTGGATAAGGTTCTGTATGGAAAGGGGGCAAATGCATAATGGAAAATCAGAAAGCATTAAAGAAGGTAAGCGATAAAGACTTACGTAAGGTCTTCCTGCATTCCCTCGCGATTATGTGCTCATGGAACTATGAGCGTCAGATGCACATGGGCTTCATGTATGGCATGGCACCGGTGCTTGACAAGCTGTATGCAGATGATGAGGAGAGAAAAAAGGAAGCGTATCAGCGGCATATGGAGTTCTTTAACTGCACACCGCAGCTGACACCGTTTATCATGGGCCTCGCCGCTTCCATGGAGGAGCAGAACGCAAATTCAGAAGAGGGTGAGTTCCAGACCGAGTCGATCTCCATGATCAAGACCAGTCTGATGGGGCCGTTCGCCGGCATCGGTGACAGCTTCTTCCAGGGAACCATCCGAATCATCACCTTCGGTATCGGCCTTTCGTTCGCACAGCAGGGCAGCATCCTGGGACCGATTCTCGCAGTACTGCTGTTCGCGATTCCGTCATTGCTGTTTGCCTACAATGCAACCTTCTTCGGCTACAGGTCAGGTAATAAATACCTCGCGAAGCTGTACCAGGAAGGACTTATGGATCGCGTAATGCACTTCGCATCCATCGTCGGTCTCGCCGTCGTCGGCGGTATGGTAGCCAGCATGGTGTCCGTCACCACGCCGCTTACCTTCTCCACCGGTGGTACGAATCTGGTCATCCAGGATATGCTGGATTCCATCATCCCGAAGATGCTTCCGTTCGTATTTACGCTGGGCATCTACAATCTCGTTCAGAAGAAGGTCAATACCAACGTCCTGCTGATCGGCATCGTCCTCTTCGGCATGGTCATGGGTGCACTGGGCATTCTCTAAACAGAGCGATACACTTCTTTAAAATACCACAGGGCACTGTGGCATACCCCTGAAAAAATATCCAGACTTCCTGCATGCATAGTGAATTCGAGATCCGGAAAGTACTATACCGTGCGGGAAGTTTTGTTTATAATGAGAACTTATTTACATGATGACTTAGATGACATGGTGACGTATGCAGGAATCCCGCTTATTTGCAGAGGGGACTTACGTATGAGCTCACGCAGTGAAAAGAAAGGATAGATAAAGATGAAAGAATTTACATATGTGATCAAGGAAGAACTCGGACTGCATGCGAGACCAGCCGGACTGCTGGTGAAGGAAGCGAAGAAGTTCCAGAGCGCTACGACGCTCGCGGCGAAGGGAAAGACCGCAGCTGCCGGCAAGCTGATCGCCATCATGAGCATGGGCGTCAAGCAGGGCGATGAGGTGACCGTGCAGGTCGAGGGTCCGGATGAGGATGCTGCGTTCGAGGCACTCGAGAAGTTCTTCCAGGAAAATCTGTAATTCATCGATCGATATAGAATCTGAGGGGACAGGAAATGGAAAAATACATCGGAAAGTCCGTTTATAAGGGAACGGCGATCGGTCCGATCAATGTTCTGAAGAAGAGTGATGGCATCGTAAAGCGTCAGCATGTCGAGGATGTAGCGGCAGAGCTCCAGCGTCTCGAGGATGCGAAGAAACAGGCGCAGGCCCAGCTCGGCGCGCTTTATGAGAAGGCGCTTCAGGAGGTTGGCGAGGTGAACGCGCAGATCTTCGAGGTGCATCAGATGATGCTCGAGGATGAGGACTACCAGGATGCGATCCACTCGATGATCGAGACGGAGGAGCTCAATGCTGAGTACGCGGTGGCGGTCACCGGAGATAACTTCGCCGAGATCTTCGCGAATATGGATGATGAGTACATGCAGGCACGTTCCGCGGATGTGAAGGATATCTCGAATCGTCTGATCCGGAATCTGAGTGGTGAGGAGGAGCTCGACTGGGCGCATATGGAACCGTCCATCATCGTGGCGGATGACCTGACACCGAGTGAAACGGTGCAGATGGATAAGCGTAAGATCCTTGCGTTCGTCACCGTCCATGGCTCGACGAACTCCCATACCGCGATCCTCGCGCGTATGATGAACATCCCGGCGCTGATCGGTGTGCCGGTGGAGCTCGACAGTCTCCATTCCGGTACGATGGGCATCGTCGATGGCAAGGATGCCGTGTTCTGCGTGGATCCGGATGAGGCAACCATCGCTGCTGCACACGAGATGCAGGCGAGGGCGGCAGAGCAGAAGCGGCTGCTTGCAAACTACAAGGGACGTCCTTCGGTGACGAAGAGTGGCCGGAAGGTAAACGTATATGCAAACATCGGCAGTGTTTCAGATGTCGCATATGTACAGGAAAATGACGCGGAGGGCATCGGCCTGTTCCGCAGTGAGTTCCTGTATCTCGGAAAGACCGCGCTGCCGGATGAGACTGAGCAGTTTAACACGTACCGTCAGGTGCTACAGACGATGGGCGGAAAGAAGGTGATCATCCGAACGCTCGACATCGGTGCGGATAAGAACGTCGATTACCTCGGACTCGGAAAGGAAGATAACCCGGCGATGGGGTATCGCGCGATCCGTATCTGTCTGAAACAGCCGGATGTGTTTAAGACACAGCTCCGCGCACTGCTTCGTGCGGCGAAGTACGGAAACCTCGCCATCATGTATCCGATGATCATCTCCGTAGATGAGGTGCTTCGGATCCGTGAGATCGTCGCAGAGGTGGCGGCAGAACTCAAGCGGGAGCAAATCCCGTATGCGATTCCGGAGCAGGGCATCATGATCGAGACGCCGGCAGCAGTGATGATCTGTGAGGAGCTGGCAGAGCTCGTCGATTTCTTCAGCATCGGCACCAACGACCTCACGCAGTATACACTTGCGATCGATCGCCAGAATGAGAAGCTGGACGAGTTCTATAATCCACATCATGAGGCGGTTCTTCGGATGATTCAGATGACCATCGATGGCGCGCATAAGGCGGGCAAGTGGGCCGGCATCTGCGGTGAGCTCGGTGCTGACACGACCCTGACGGAGCGTTTCGTCGAGATGGGCATCGATGAGCTGAGTGTCGCACCATCTATGGTGCTCAGCGTGCGCAGTAAGATTTGTGAGATGGCGTAACGCCGTTCATAGCACGAAAAACAGAAGATAAATAAACGATAAATAAACGAAGCGAAGGGGCAACCACACGAGATGTGTCGGTGCCCCTTCTGAACTTTATGGAGATAAATCTGTGATTGTGTTTGTGCTGGTTCTGGCTGAAGCGTCCTTCTGTTGTGGATCGAAGCTCAGTTCGACTTGATCTTCTCGTCCATGACCGTGGAGTCGTTTGTGGAAACGACATAGGTGACGCGATCACAGCGGACCGTCGTCAGCGAGTAGTGGATCGGCTTACCATCCTGATCATAGCTGATTTTATGAATCGAAAACAGCGGGTCGCCGACGTTGCACTTCAGAGTATCTGCGCTGTGGCTCTGCGCAGCCTTTCCGTCGATTTCGAGGACGGAATGATTCGGCCGGATATGATAGCACTCATCCATCACCTGGTAGAACGAGCGATCTTTCGAAAGTGTCGTGATGAAGTCCGGGAAGCGGGCATCCTCGATGTAGATCTTATCGATCGCGATCGGTTCGTTATCCTGCCAGACCAGACGCTCGATGTAGACGACCTTCGTCCCCATCGGAATCATCAGCTTCTCTGCGATATCCTCATCCGCGTTCAGGAACGATGCCTGGATGATATCGTGTCTGGACGCGTGTCCAAGGCTTGACAGACTTTCCTTGAAGCCGCTGGTCTTATTCAGATACAGCTTGTCCTTCTTGAAATTGATGAAGGTGCCCTTTCCCTGGACCTTATTGACATATCCCTCATCGGATAAATTCTGTATCGCCTTTCGAATCGTGATTTTACTCACATTATACTGGTCACTTAGCTCGTTCTCCGTCGGAAGCTTATCTCCCGGCATGTACTGCTTCGACAGGATACGGTTTTTAATATCTGCCTCCACCTGCAGATACAGCGGCTTGCTGCTATCCATGATCATCATTGTTTCCATCTCCCCTTCGCATCAGCGATGATATAATTAAATGCCATATCATCATATTGTACCAAGTCGCTAGCGCGACGGCCAGCCCCAGATACAATTTTTGTTGTTAGTTTTTTTAAGAAAATATGCCATAAAAGTCACCCTCTTATAGTATAGCACCATAGCACCATAAAAGCAAGTATAAAAAAGAAAATTTGTCAAGTTTTTAAAACAAAGAAAAAAGCCAGCAAATATGCTGACTTGAGGATAAAATATATTTCATTAACTCTCAAAAAATAAAGTGCTAAATCCTAAAGACGGGGGTTGAGGAAGGTCCGAACTTTTGCAGGAAGTGGCCTTGACAAAAGTATAAGTCTGAGTATAATATAACACTGTAATATAACAATGTTATGCGAGGGTGTCATGCAAAACAAGGAACAAACCACACAGGAGAAAATTTTGTATGCCGCCAAGGCAGAGTTTTTGGAAAAGGGCTTTCCGAAAGCCTCTCTTCGCACCATTGTGAAGGAGGCTGGCGTTACCACCGGGGCACTGTATGGCTATTACGGCAGCAAGGAAGCGCTTTTTGATGCACTGGTAGAAGAGTGCTACACGCATTTTCTCTCCGCATATCGGAACGCACTGGATGATTTTGACCGGCTGCCGATCGAGCAGCAGCCGGAGCGCATGAGCACCGTCAGTCAGGCCTGTCTGGAGGAGCTTTTGCTCTATATGTTCAACCATAGGGAAGCGTTTCATCTGCTTCTTCTTTGTTCGGAGGGTACCCATTACAGCTCCATGAAGGAGGAGCTTGTCCAACTGGAGGTTAATGCCACCCACCGGTATTATCTTGTGCTGGAAAAGCTGGGTACGCCCGCTCCGCAGATCGACCCTCGGCTGGAGCATATTCTGGTCACAGGGCTGATGAACGCCTATTTTGAAATGATCATCCACGATATGCCGCTGGCCGATGCACAGCAGTATCTGCGTGAGCTTCACAGCTTTTACTCTGCCGGATGGCTGAAAATTATGGGGCAATAACGCTCCATATTTTTTAAATAGAAGTTAGCGCCATCTAACCGTCGTCCTGCGCCCACGAATTAGATGCCCTTAACCACCCGGATATGGGAAGGCAATGCAAGCATCCTTCTGTATCATAGATCAAGTCTGAGCCAAGGAGGTATCATCTTGAAAAAGCAATCCAATTTATCCCGGCTGCTGGCTTATGCCGGGAGCTACAAAATCCTGACCTACCTTTCGTGGGTGCTGTCCGCCGCCGGTGCGCTGTTGGCGTTGGTACCGTTCTGGTACATCTGGCGCATCCTGGGGGAGGTCATCGAGGTCGCGCCGCAGTATGAAAACGCCGTCCATGTAACGCACTACGGCTGGATGGCAGTTGTGTTTGCTGTTGCCGCTGTGCTGGTGTATATTGCGGGATTGATGTGCTCGCACCTTGCTGCGTTCCGCATCGCTACGAATCTGCGCCTTGCCATGACAAAGCATATTGCCACGCTGCCACTGGGGGCGATTGAGCAGTTTGGCAGCGGCAAGCTGCGCCGCACCATCTCGGAAACTGCCGGAGCGACGGAAACCTATCTTGCACACCAGCTGCCGGACAAGGCTAAGGCAATGGCAACGATTGCGGGGCTTCTGGCGCTGCTGCTGATCTTTGATTGGCGGCTGGGGCTTTTGAGTCTTGTACCTGTGGCGCTTGCCTTTGCGGTGATGTCAAGCATGACCGGTAAGAAATTGCAGGACAAAATGACCCAGTATCAGAACGCGCTGGCGGATATGTCCAACGAAGCGGTGGAATATGTGCGGGGTATTCCCGTGGTCAAGACCTTCGGACAGACGGTATTCTCTTTCAAGAAGTTCAAGGGAACGATCGACAATTATGAGCGATGGGTCATTGCCTATACGAAACAGCTGCGCTGGCCCATGACCTTCTATACACTGGCAGTCAACAGCGTGTTTGTGTTCTTAATCGCAGGAGGCTTCCTGTTCTCTCACGGCGGAGCGGATGGCAGCGTACTGCTGAATCTGCTCTTTTACATCATTATCACACCGGTCATCTCTGTGACAATGACCAAGCTGATGTTTATGAGCGAGAACGGAATGATCGTGCAGGATGCCATCACCCGCATTGACAGCGTACTGGAAAGTCCGTCGCTTTCTCAGCCGGAAGTACCGCAGCAACCCAGGGACAGTTCTGTAACGCTGGATCATGTCACCTTCAGCTACGACGGCACAAAGAATGCCTTGGAGGATGTTTCTTTCTCCATCGGTTCTGGTCAGACGGTGGCATTTATCGGACCCTCTGGCGGCGGCAAATCCACGCTGGCGGCACTGATCGCCCGCTTCTTCGACCCGCAGAGCGGTAGCATTTCCATCGGCGGCATCAATGTAAAGAACATCGACAAAAATGAGCTGATGGAGACCGTTTCCTTTGTGTTCCAGAACAGCCATCTCATCAAGGGCAGCATTCTTGACAATGTCCGCATGGGCAAGCCGGACGCCACAGACGAGGAAGTTCTGGCGGCGCTCCGTGCAGCACAATGTATGGATATCATTGAGAAATTCCCGGACGGCGTGCATACAGTCATCGGTTCGCAGGGCATTTACCTCTCCGGCGGTGAGATGCAGCGACTGGCCATCGCCCGCGCTATGCTGAAAAATGCGCCGGTGCTGATTCTGGACGAGGCCACCGCCTTTGCCGATCCGGACAATGAGACAAAGGTACAGGTAGCCTTCAATGCGCTGGCAAAGGGACGCACTGTTATCATGATCGCCCACCGCCTTTCTACCGTCGTAAACGCCGACCATATTTATGTGCTCAAGGACGGTCATCTCGCGGAGGATGGCAGCTTTGCGGAGCTGTCTGAACGCATGGGCAGCCTGTTCGGAACCATGTGGCGGGACTATCAGCAGTCTGTTCGGTGGAAAGTTGCAAAGGAGGCTTGAGCGATGATCAAATATTTACAAAGACGCTACGCACTCTCCCATAAGGGTGCAGTGGACAACATCAAGGGCATTTTAAGCTGTGTGCTGCAAAATATCTCCTTCATGCTGCCGGTGGGGCTGCTGTACTTGCTGGTGGGCGAGATTATGAACGGTACACTGACAACAAAGCGTATTCCGTTTTATATGACCGGCTGCATTGCGGCAGCGCTGCTCATTGTGGTCTGCACCCGGCTGGAGTATGACAACACCTATCTCGTCACCTATGTGGAATCCGGTGTGCGCCGTGTGAACCTTGCGGAAAAGCTGCGGAAGATCCCGCTTTCCTTCTTCGGTAAGAAAGACCTTGCCGATCTGACCTCCTCCATCATGAATGACTGCGCCGTGCTGGAGCAAAGCCAGTCCCATTTCGTTGCGCCCCTGTACGGCGCGATCCTCTCCACCACAGTCATCGCCGTGTCGCTGCTGTTTTTCAACTGGCGTATGGCGCTGGCAGCCATCTGGCCGCTGCCTGTGGCGTTTGCCATTGTCGCGCTGGCCTCCGGCGTGCAGAAAAGGCTCTCCAGCAAAGCAATGGCGGCGAAGATCACCTGTGAGGACGGTATTCAGGAGTGCATGGAAACCATGCCAGACCTGCGTGCCAACAACGCAGAAGCCAGCTATCTTGCCGGACTGGAAAAGAAAATTCGTGCGGTGGAAGGACGACTCATCAAAAGCGAACTGGGAACGGCTGCCTTCGTAGTTTCCGCAGGACTTGTGCTGCGGCTGGGCATTGCCACCACTGCCCTTGCGGGCGCAGCTCTGCTGGTAAAGGGTGAACTGGATGTTCTGACCTTCTTTATGTTCCTGCTGGTGGTGTCCCGTCTGTATGACCCGCTGGAGGGGACGCTGCAAAACCTTGCCGCCATCATCGGTACAAACACAAACATCGAGCGTATGAATGAGATTCTGGATTGCCCTGTGCAGACCGGCAGCGAAGAACTAACCAATCAGGACTGCGACATTGTGTTCGAGCATGTGGGCTTTTCCTACCAGAGCGGCGAAACGGTGCTGAAGGACGTGTCCTTTATAGCGAAGCAGGGGCAGGTCACGGCGTTGGTCGGTCCATCCGGCGGCGGTAAGACTACCATTTCCCGTCTGGCGGCGCGGTTCTGGGACATTGATCGGGGCAGGATCACCGTGGGCGGCATGGATGTGTCGAAGATCGATCCGGAAAAGCTGATGAGCCTCTATTCCATCGTGTTTCAGGATGTAACGCTGTTTGATAACAGCATTCTGGAAAATATCCGCATTGGCCGAAAGGACGCCACGGACGAAGAGGTGATCGCGGCGGCAAAGTTCGCCAATGTGGACAAATTCGCCGAAAAGCTCCCTGACGGTTGGAATACCAACATCGGTGAAAACGGCTGCGAGTTGTCCGGCGGCGAGCGGCAGCGCATTTCCATTGCCCGCGCCTTCCTGAAGGATGCGCCGATCATTCTGCTGGATGAAGCCACTGCCAGTCTGGACGTGGAGAACGAAACAGCCATTCAGGAGGCACTTTCCCGACTTATTAAGAACAAGACTGTCCTCATTATCGCCCACCGGATGCGCACTGTCTCCGGCGCGGACAAGATCGTGGTGCTCAAGGATGGTGCAGTAGCCGAGCAGGGTTCGCCCGCACAACTGCTGCAAGAAGACGGTATCTTCGCCCACATGGTGCAGCTCCAGACCGAGAGCCAGAGCTGGACACTCGCAAAAGCATAAATCCATTTGCAAAACAGGGCAAGAGCGCATATTTTATCCATGTGCGCTCTTGCCCTATTTGTTTTCTCACGTTTGCGGCGTTACGAATCATAAATGTACTGTCGGAACGTTGCTAAGCAAAGCTACTACTTTGTATCTTGTATAGTTGAGGAAGAAATGCTTAACAAAGAAAATACCCTTGACAAATCTCATCTCAGCGCACCCTGCTGGAGAAATACGCAAAAGAAAAGGGCTTTGAAAATACCATCTTCCTTGCGGATGACGGCTACTCTGGCACGAACTTTGAGCGGCCCTCATGGAAAAAGATCGTGGAGATGATCGAAGCGGGACAGGTGGCGAACCTCATCGTGAAGGACGCCTCCCGCTTAGGGCGTGAATACCTTCAGGTGGGCTACTACATGGAGATATTATTTACTCATGCGTTTGTCATGGGGCTATGCTATTACCTTATTACCCGCTGCTCTATTTGTACTTATATGAAGAAGATAGGCGCATCCGAGTTGATGCCGTTGTTTTGCGAGCTGGATGAGGTGACGATCACACTTCAGCATGGCCTATTGCACCAGAAACAGACGCTGGCGAACGGTGACGGGTATTGCGACTATTTTATTACGGAAAATAAAGAGTAAATTTAAAAGGGAATCTCCGGACGATTCTAGGGCGTTGGAGATCCTCTTCCTATTTATCACATTGTCGGTTGTAATATTTCAGTCCATTTAAAATATCCGGATTTTGAAAGGCAAGCTGCCGGAGAATGAGTTCATATAAACTGATCGGAATATATTTTTCTTCCTCTGGATCTTTAAAAGTTCTGTTTTGGATAATACGCAGGACAGGGCTGTCATCTGGGATCTGCTTTTTGCATCGCTGGATCCAGGAAAGCACGGCCAGATCTCTGGCCTGAGTCAGTTTTCCGTCTTCATCTTCTAACCCATATAAGGTAAAAAAGAGAAACGTATCCGATTCTGCGAGGTAGTAGGGCCGATGCCGCAAAAGGAACAGGGCATATTGTGGTTCCAAATACCAGCGGATAAAATACGCCGCGGCATAATACAGGATACATATACCTAAAAAACTGGTTTTTAACTGCGGATAGTAGCGAAAAAAACCATAGTAAGCCATGAGGCAGGCGATGATATAGGGGATTGTCAGGTGGAAGCGTTTCATCATACGGTTCGCCCTGGCTGCTGCCCGCAGCTCCTGTTTGTTTTTCGAAAGAACACTGTAAAACACTGGGGCATCCGGCAGGGGATGACCGTGATCATTATTTAAAAGCATCATTTATTTCTCCAGAAGTTTGAAAAGTCGGTCCACCAATGATGACAGGGAGGGCTGGAGCGGACTTACCGGGTCTTCATATAATGACAGGTAAGAATTATTATATTTCCAGACCTGGTCATAGTATGGCAGCGTTACAAGAACCGGAATGTGAAGAAGCGCCTCTATTTCCTGATCCGAGTACATCTGCGATTCTTTCCTGATCTGATTTGCGATCACATGCATGTGATCATAACTGATCTGCTTTTGGGTCAGCAGCCGACGAAAGCGCTGATTGTTTTTAATTGAGCACTCCGTATCATCTGTGACCAGCAGGGCCCGATCCGATAATTCCACGAGTTTCGCAGAAACATCCGTGGATGCCATATCGGTATCAATAAGAACCAGGTCAAAATAAGCCTTCAAAGAAGAAATGAGCTGTATGATCCGATTAAGAGGCAGAGGGTACGCTCCTTTCACCTGTTTGGCGGATAAAAGATGGATATTCCGACCGGGGACAGGCGTAAGATAGGGTTCCAGATCCTGCCAGGACAGAGGGGAAAGATCCCCTGTTTTGTGCTTAAACAGATATTCCATTGTACGTGTTGGAAGTATGCGGAAAAGTGTTTCCTGGGCAGGGCAGGAGAGGGCCATATCAACCAGACAGACGGAAACGTCTTTACTAAATGCAATCGCCAGTTCTTTGGTTAATGTGGAGGTTCCAACTCCCCCTTTGGCCGAAATAAGAGACATAACGGTATGACTTATATATTTTTCTGAATTCATAAAAATCCCCTTTTCAAATCTTAAGGATATTATATCTCAGGAGAGCGGTTCTGTCTAATAGTAAACCCGCTTCGCTTACCATAAGGCAACTTGTGATAATTTTTTTAAGCGGTATAATGCTTTTGAGATGAAAGTGGTCGGTGCCATTTAGAAGTAATGGAATGAAAATTATATGTAAAAAGGGCTGCAGCGTAAAAAGCGCATTGCAGATAGTGTCAGAATATATTGAGAAGAAGGGGCTGGAGTATCCTCTCATAAGCGGGGATTTGGAGATAGAAATCTCTTAGAAAAATCAAAAAGGGGAAGAATACCCGGGCAATAATCAGACGGTGTACTTTGATGAAAAGGAACTCCCTTTTCGGAATTGTGTACCCACTGAAAACGAGCCTATAAACATGCATTCACAATGCATAAAAACACGTTCCGGCTATTTCCCACACATTGAAATATACACTTAGATAACGTATAATACGAAATATATTTTGGGGAGGATTATGACCATGAAAAAGAAATTATGCAGTATTGTTTGTCTTTGCTACTTTGTTTCAATTATGTTATGTGCATGTGGAAGAAAAGAACAGGGGAATCCTATTAGATTGCCAGCCAGAGAGGATATTGTATCGATTGGTGTCTCTGACGGTGACAAATATGCTATGTCACCTAACACAGAAGGTGAAGCTACGGAGTTTATTGATGAATTTTTATCTATGCTAATGGATATGGAAACAACCAGTCAGCAATCAATCAATGATGCACCGGTCAACAAAGATTCTATTACGATCAATATAAATTGTGATGGGGCGGCAGGAACTACTCTTTTTTACTATGTAGATAAAGGAATCGAATATGTAGAACAGCCATATCAAGGAATTTATAAACCAACGCCTGCTTTAGGTAATTGTATAACTGAAATGCTTGCTTCGGCAGATAATAGACCGCTAATGGTAACATTTCAGGCATCGGTAATTGAAACGAATCATGATTCAATAATAGTAAAACCGGTAGATGGTTCTTTGGAACTTGATTCAGCAGATAAGTTTTATATATCAAACGAAGAGAACCTTGAATTGCAAATTGGAGATTTCGTAGAAATTAGCTATAACGGAGAAATAATGGAATCATATCCTGCACAATTAGGAGAGGTTTATAAAATTACCGTGATAGAACAGACAGAAGCAAATGCCATGTGGGATAGAATACCTATGGTAAGAATAGATGGTAAATTATACTACGATACAGGGAGAGAAAGCATCATGGATGCACGTTGTGGCACTATGGATGGAGAAATAACATCAACTGTCGATGGAACTGAAATACCAACAGAAGATAATCAGTCTAATTTTGAAAGTGGGTTTGGTTATCAGTATGGGGCAGACGATACAATAGAAATTTATATGAATGAAAAGTGGTTCGTCTTTGAATACAGAGAAGAATCTGAATGAGAGAATAAACGATAGATAAGTCAAATTAAATTCAAAAGGCTGTCTCAATAAAGGGATAGCCTTTTTCAATTCTCAGCCTAAATTTTCTCAATATTCAGTAGGCAAAATCCAAGATACAGTTGCTCAAATTGCTCGAAAAATTAAGAAATGTATGAATATACACTAAAATTGGGGAAATGAACAGCGGGAACACTTTTCCGAAAAGGGAGAAAAGGAATTGGAGCTTCTTCAGCGCCATGAGAAAACACCGGATTATTATAATATCGATGCATTGACGGGCCTGTATAACCGAGGAAAGTATGAACGGGATATCCGTATGTTTCAGGCTACAGGGTATGAACGGCTGTCCTGTGTTTATATGGATGTGGTAGGACTTCATGAAGCCCTTGCCCACGAACGCGCCCGAAAAGGCAGCCAGGACATCACGCAGGAAATTGAAATCTACTTCAATTTTTTGGAACGCTATATCCCACCATCCTTGCAGCCGGTTCTTTTATCCACGGAGGAACAGGAAGAACTGCGAAAAAAAGAAGAACGCAAGGATAGGCTCTATCAGAACTATTTGAAGCGGAAAGCCAACGGTGCACAGAAGCGGTATGAGGACAAAATTAAGGCGAAGAAAAGGGCGGAAATGGACGCTAAGAAAGCCCTGATCCGGGCTGAGGATATGAAAAAAGGTGTTTTTTCTACTATCGGGCAGCTACCAAAAGAAGAACCGCGCAAAGGCAGCATAGCAGCCAGCGCAGCAGTCTAATCATCACGGAGCAAAGGAGCATGAATATGAGTAAGTTGACTTACATTCGTTGTGGAGATTATGATATACCCAACCTAAAACTTTCTGTGCAGCCGGAAACTTCTATCGGCAAGTACGGCAGGATGAGAAAATCCTACCTAAAGAAACATCGCCCCATTCTCTACAACCAACTGCTGATGAGCGAGAAGCTGTATCCACATCTGTTAGAGATTGACCGGACATCGCAGGAGTGCGTGGACACCATATTGCCTCACATGATGGAGACTGCGAGTGTTACGGAAGAACTGAAAGCCTGTGACCCTATGCGTTGGGTGGGGCTGATGAACACATTAACGGCACAGATTGAGGAAATTTTGATCAGGGAACTGATTTGCAACTGAATGGGAGGTGCGGGAAATGCTGACCTTTGAAAAGGTTTTGAAAGTGTTTCAGGCATATCTGGATGATGATCCTCTGTATGAGGTGGTTCAGACCAGCCACGGTTATACATTGATGGCATGGGAACCCCACCGGAATGATTGGTACAGCGCCGACATACAGAAAACCCCGGATGATTTACGGAACGCTTTGTTGGGTACATACGCTAATTTTCTGGAAGATAAGATTACCGGAAATGACTGTGACCTGACTGTGACAGAAACGGAGAAATCCAGCAGAGGTGTCGGGGATTTTGGGAAAAGTGCCGGGAAACTTGATACAGAAACGCCAGAAGGAGGCCGCGATTATGCGTCCTCCTTCTGCTTCGCAGTCTGTTCCATTTTGAGCGCCCCGTCTATGGCACCTTCAATAATCGGCAGGTATTATTCAGGGCAAAGCTTCAGCTTGTGACTGACCCGTTGCCGCTGTTCGCTTTCTTCCCGCATGATCTCCGGGTTAAAATACCGTTCCACGGGAAGTCCGCAGATCTTAATCAACTGGATCATCACAGGCAAGCTCGGAATCGCACCTTGATCTTTAATGTTGGCAAGATACCGCCATTCAATCCCGACCATTTCCGCCAATGTTTTTCGTGCCAGACGCTTTGCTTTTCGTGCGACTTTGACATCTGCACCGAAGGTTTCAAAACCGGGACAATCTTCAACTTTCGCCATATAACATCACCCGGTTACATTGTATAATTCATACTTTTCCTGTTGAATGTTACTATATGCAGGTTAGTTGAAGTTTATAATTCATATATAAAAGACCAGCGCCACTCAAAGTTGCTGGTCTTTCCGCATAATGATTTATTGTTAATTCTCTTTTAATGAAGCAATCCATGCTTGGATTGCTTCCACCAGTACATACTGCTGACGCAAAACAGCCATACCTGTTGCGGGAATACTGGGCTCATTTTCTTTTTTCTGTATATTATGTTCCAGATAGGATTTTAAAGTACTAATATTTTCCTCAATTTCTGCTATGCACGATTTTTGTTTTTCAGGTGGCAAGGAATCCAAATTCACAATAACAGCGTTGAAGTCCAGAAAAATGTTAATAGGCTTTCCAGAAATCTCAAACATGAGCCGTTCAAATTCTGCTTCTCCGGCTTCTGTCAGGGAATAAATCGCTTTTTCTGGCATCTTCCCTTCCTTTACGATTTCGCCTCGGATTAGCCCCTTTTCTTCTAACTGAATGGCTTTTTTATAAATGGATGGAGTGCTGATTTTTACCCATTTGGATATGTTTCTATATTCTACTAACTTTTGAATATCGTAGGCGCTCATTGGCTCCTTTTTCAATATTCCCAACACGATTAAATCTATGGTCGCCATGTGGAATCACGTCCTTTCACTATGCTTTCTGCATGAAAGAATACTGTCAAATCTACTATAAATTATAGTATTAGATTTTACACTCTTTGTCAAGACAAATCGCCTCGCTTCTCTTGACATATACTATAAATTATAGTATTATGATTTATGTGGTAGTATACTATAAATTATACTACTATAAATTATACTTAAAGAAGCGAAAGGAGTATTAACAATGAATGAACGCAACAACAAACTTGAGCTTTTGGGCAGTGCGCCTATCCCCAAAGCTCTGATGGCTCTCGGCATGCCGATTATGATTGGGATGTTGATCAATGCACTCTATAATCTGGTGGATGCTTATTTTGTGAGTGGCTTGGGCAAAAGTCAAATGGGTGCTATTTCTGTCGTATTTCCGTTGGGACAAGTCGTGGTTGGTTTAGGCCTTATGTTCGGTAACGGAGCCGCATCCTATCTGTCAAGACTATTGGGGCGCGGAGATAAAGATACCGCCGATAAAGTGGCAAGCACCGCACTGTATAGCAGTA
>OMGU01000639.1_pt1 | contig 36349 bp, 56 predicted proteins | sample 1646121 | NCBI WGS metagenome assembly OMGU01 (sample SAMN05578581, study PRJEB25193) | human gut metagenome | biome: Human Microbiome; feature: human-associated habitat; material: feces | host: Homo sapiens | place: USA:Birmingham
TAAAATTCAAATTATTTAGTGTGTATGGAAAAATACTACACAAAGATGTTCTTACAGAAGCTTTTCGTAAAGTGAAGAAGAACAAGGGATGTGCCGGTATTGATAAAGTCAGTATCAAAGTGTTTGAGGAAAACTTAGATGAAAACATAGAGTTGATTTTGAATGAACTTCGAACAAAGACGTACAAGCCTTCTCCAGTAAGACGAAAGTATATACCGAAGAAAAATGGAAAGTTAAGACCTTTAGGAATACCAACTATTAAAGACAGGGTCGTGCAACAAGCACTGGTCACTAAACTTGAGCCCTTCTTTGAAGAAAACGTATTTCACGACAATTCCTGTGGATTCAGACCTAACAGAGATGTTAAGTTAGCCATCAAGAAAATTGTGTCTAGATTAGAAAGTGGATATCTATATATCTATGATTTTGATATAAAAGGTTACTTCGACAATATACCTCACAAGAAACTTATGAAAGTTATCAACAAGTATGTGTCAGATGGAACAGTACTAGACATGATTTGGAAAACACTTAAAGCAGGGTACATGGAAGATGAAATACGATATGAAAACGCAAGTGGCACACAACAAGGTGGAGTTATTTCTCCACTATTGGCGAACATCTATTTGAATGAACTTGACTGGGAACTAACAAAAGCAAATCTTGAATTCGTGAGGTATGCTGACGATTCGATAGTCATGTGTCAAACAAAGGAAGATTTGGAAAAAGCCAAAGTCATAGTTCATGAAACGTTACAACGTCTAGGCCTTGAATTGGCAGAAGATAAAAGTGATGATATTGATTTTCACGAGAAAGACTTTGATTTCCTAGGTTTTACGTTCAACCATTTAAAAATGTCTAAAAATAGACATGTCTATTACACGTTTGGACCATCCGTAAAATCGTTAAAGAAGTTTAAGAGTGATATTAAATCTGTCACCAAGAAGAGTTGTACATACTCCTTTGAGAAGTGGACAGAGATTTTAAACCCAGTCATAAGAGGTAAGTTTAGTTACTTCCTTATTCCTTTTCAAGTTGCACGAGAAATCAGACTGTTACTTAACGAACGCGGGCGAGTTATGCATGGCATAGCTGCTCTTGATATAACCAAATTAGATGGTTATGTGCGTCAAAGACTACGAGTAAGTTTCTCATGCCGCGGAAAGAAACATGGTGGACAAGCACAAGGTAAATTATTAACTGTCAAATATGATAACAAGTTTTTCATAAAATGTATGGGTCTAGTTACAGGTGCGTATATGAAGGCTCAAATAGTTTTCCCTGGAATTAACATTGATGATTTTATTTTATTGATGGATTCCAATAAAAAGAAAAGAACCTCTTCTCAGAGTAAAAAGAGGTTCTTTCAGTATGCATACACTAAATAAGTCGAATCACAACATTTAAGTCTTTTCTAAAATGTAACTCACATTGGTAAGCCGTATGCCTTAATAGGGCACGTATGGTTTGATAAGGGGCGGCAGAATTTAAACTCTGCCGCCTACTTTCTTTTTGCTAAAATAAAAAATCCTATTGCTAGACTTAATTTTGTTTGTGTTTTAAATACATGGCGTAAATAAATTTGGCGATTCCAATCGCTATAAAAATTCTGTTAATTTTTCTAACATTATAAAGATTAGTCCTTTCTAAGATTTACCAATCTCTGTATTTTAAGTACATAGCGTAAAGTAATTTCATGAATACACTAAGTACTAAAAGTCTTCCTAAAAGTTCTAATATATTACCAAACATATAACTGTATAAATCCTGGTATATTCTTAATATATCTTACACGATTTGTACATAAAATAAAAACTCCTTTATGTAAAGGAGTAATTTTTTAATGGTACGAAAACCGCTCAATAAATCGAACTTCTAAGCATTTTAAAAGTGAATATATTTAGTTTGGCAACTATCAAATTGGTAGTTGCTTTTTTCTGTTTTTGTGATGCCTAGAGGGGTTTTGTATGTTATGTCATGGGAAAGGACTTTTAATCGTTTTTTTGTCAAGTATCGACTTGAAGAAGAGTTAAAGCGTATCGAACATTGGATAGATTTTAGAGAATTTTATCACAACATTTATCTATATCTGAGATCTCCAAACATGCTTTCAGAATCTCTGGGGTGTGGCGGAAGTAATAAAGATACATGTTTAGATACAGTATGCAAATGGGATGAAGAGTGTGAACTGTATCAGGAGGAATCATGTGCAATTATGGCTATGAGTTTAGATCAAAGAAAACAATTTTTTGATTTATATGTTTTACATAGACCAATTCAAGGCAATCAGAACTGGAGATTAAAAGATGATCTTTTAGTGTTGTTTGCTTCTAACGATAGGGATTATGTATTTTCAGATGTCATTCTTACTGAATACGAAGCAATTAAATTGAAGTTTGACGAAAAATTCCAATCTGATTTTGAAAGAAGAAAAGATGTCTTCAATGAAATACTTATTAGCAAGTCTTATTTACTGCCTGAAAAATGGAAAAATACAGATTTCGATTGTGGAGGAAATGCCAGTCGTAGGAAACAACTGATTTTTCTTGCGGATTTGTTTGAAGAAGGTGATCTTGCAGAAAGCGATTTTAAATCAATTGCAAGTGTTCTTCCGTATGGAAAAAAATATGTGAAATTTGTTTTGGAACAAATAAACAACAACTAAATATTAAAAATTGACAATAAAAAAATGAGTATTGGCGTACTCATTAATTTATAAAACTTAGACAAGATTAATCATGAAACCGAGAAACCGAGAAATTGAGAAAAAGAGAAATCAAGAAATCAAGAAATCAATCAATCAATTAAACAAGATTAATCATTTACCTACATTCATTGTATTAATCTTGTTTGAGTTTGTCAAGACTTTAAACAAGATGCGTCACGAGCCTTATCCTCGCCATGACCTGATTGATTTTCAGCGAGCAAGGAAATACGTGCTAAATCTACTAGTATGCTGTTACCAGTAGAGGATGAAGGAAAGATGATATGATTCATTGGTTTGAAATTATTACAGCTTTTTAAATATTTTCAACTCGTATCATCTTGAGAATTTCCGACAATGAACGGAGGCGGATGTACATAGTCATGATGTGCATTTGTCTTTAGTGAGATAGTGTCAGTCGAAGACTCACGTAAAACAAATAGACTGGGGTGGACACGCTGATGTGAGACATTTACGAAAGTATGGGTAGCGTTGTATTTATCTACAATACAGTTAAGTGACTAAAAGATGAAAGAGCAAAGAGCAAGTAATCTCTGTTAAGTAGATACGTAAATGCTGGTGACAGAGTGCATGGCTATGAAACGACAACAATGACGGGTGACGGGAAAGTTCCTTGAATTCAAATCGGATGAATATACTTCTTATGGCATGATGATTCCATGCTGTAAGGGAAAAGTGTATTCTCCTCTTCCAAATCAAGGTTCAAGGAAAGTAAGTATAAGCTTGATTGTGATAAATATTAAATGATGATTTAAATAGAAAGTAGGTTGATAAATATGAAATCATTAGAATTAAAGGCGTTAAAGATGAATGACAATTTTCCTTTAATTATCTCTTTAAATGGAAAAGTCGAATGGGAGTTGGATGATAATAAGGATATAGTGGACAGTCACCTTGTTAATCGTGATGATGCTAGATGCACATTTTCTACGATTTCTCAAACTATGCTGTATCCTTCTTCAGATAAAGCCAAAATAAGATCTACATTAAATTATTTTTTTAATGTTTGTGATGAAAGTCTAAGCCCACAATGTATGTGGGGGACAGATGACTGTGATTATATGAGTTTGTTTTTAGAGTATCATATCTATAGTGAATTTGAGTTTGATAAAAATGTAGAAAAAATGATTAATATGTTCCCTGAATTACTTCATTCTGAAAATGTTCTGCTAGATATTCCTAAAGATAAAAAGATCAAGAATTTGGTATATATGATTGAAGTTGCATATCCTGTTACTTGGACGATTGATTTCATTGAATATGATGAATTATGTGGGATGAAATTTAACAGCATCAAATTAAAAAGCCATAATGGAGTTTCGCTTTTAGTAAGAACTGATTACGATAACGTTTTGTATGATTATGTAGTCGAAGTAATAACAAAAGATGGAAATCATGCGTATGGCTGCGGTGATGATATGGATGTCGCATTAGCAACCTTTAATGAATATGTCGAATCGAGTAGTTGTTGATTCTGACTTTAGAAAGGTGATTAATATGAGCAGTGAAAAAATGAAGGGATGTGTGTTGAATGAAAATTTTGTTAATACCAGATAATCCTCTAAATGAAATTGATTCACTAGTGGATATTCAAGAGAAACAGTCAAAAAAACTTAAAGATTCAAGAATAATTTCTATGATTTCCTTAGTCCTGATGCTTTATACCTGTATAGTGGGAAATTATCCTTTATCGCCAGATATTGAAATAAGGTCTTGTTTTGAATTAATGGAAGCATTCTTGGTGATTGCAATTATTTCTATGGCTTTTTCAATATATTACCAACATTGTTTAGACAAAACCATGAATAAAATATCTGCTTTAAAAGATCATTATATTTTTTATTCAGCATACTATATGCTATTAGATTTATATGATGGAAATCGGTTATGTTATAGCGATATATGTGATATTGCTTACCGTGATGAGCATTTATTTAAGCTGAACGATAGATTCTTTTCACTTTATTTTGATCAAGATAAGGCGGATAAATGGAATGATATTCATCATATGAACATAGATTGTTTTATAAAACGAAATAAATTTAATTGCCATGCTGATGAGTTAGACTTTAATGATAAAAACAAACAATGTTTTAATGATTATAAAATTGAGAGTATATTTTCGTTAGCGAACATTTCTTATTTTGATATATGTAAATTGGCAGTATTTGATGTACTGGATTTTGATGATTTAATTAATGTTCTTTCTATATTTTTAAAAAACAAACTAGAACAGGATGATAATGACCATATTACTAAATCTAAAGATCTGAATTTTTATGGAAGATCAATCAGTGAAGAAATATCAACTAAATATACTGCTGATGCTTGAAAATAAAAAAAGATGGCAGTACTGCCATGTTGAAAGGAGTGACACAATGGATAAGCAATGGAAAGTTTGTGTTCAAATAAATCCGAAATATGATGGTGAGTACTATGTATATATTTTTAACGCTCAAACTGGAGATGAACTGAGGACATTGTTTTATAAAAATAATAATTGGCAAGGCTTAACAGATGATGAGACTGTGATTGCATGGAAAGAAAAAGACTTAAAAAAAATTGTGAATGAATACAAATGGTTAAGAGATCATATATTGGAAATACAAAAGCTATTTAAGTTGAATAAAGTTGATATAAATGATTTCGTAATTGCTGAGACTTTGGAGGAGTGTATTTGCAAATACGGAAGCTGGTTTCACTGGAAGCAAGTACATTTTATAGATGATATATATGTTATTAAAGTATTATTCTAGCAGAAATGATGAGTAATACCTAACTTATTTGAATATTCAATCAGAAGATCATATTTAAATTCTCGTATTTTATTGTTTTTTTTCATTTCATTCAATACAAATTGAAATGTAATTCCAGCTTTAGATAAATATGTATTAATTGACTTTATTTGCTTTTTTGGAAAATAGTCTAAATAGTCTGGATTTTCTAACTCTCGTTTAATTGAAAATAATGCTTTGTTAGTTGGTGAATTTCCAAAATACATAATAAGGAGTAGTGTACAGTTATAAAGCTGTTTACGAGTTTTATTCCAAGAATTTTTATGTGACGAATTATCACCATGCGAACTATGCTCAACACTAATTGTTTTCAAAGGATTAAAAAGTGGGGGTAGAGAAATAAATATGTCTAGTGGCGAAATCAGTGATATTAAAAATGGTAAAAAGAAAGATCCAAGAATCAGCACCTTAATAAGAATTGCAGATTACTTTAATATCTCATTAGATGAACTAATTGGACGTAAATCAGAAGATTAAGGCAATCTGCCTTAAAGAAAGAAGGTTGATATTCATGAAAAATTGTTTGAATAAAAAAAGATGGCAGTGCTGCCACGTAGGAAGGTGATCGGATGAAAAATGAATATACTGTTCATATAGTCATAAAAAAATATCTATTTGTTTATTTAATTAAAGCTTGGACAATTGATAAAAATAATACGTTAATATTACATTTTAAAAAATACTGTATGAAACATCAAATTGATAAAGTTGAAAAGAATATATGCAACCCTAATTTCAATAGAAACAATGAAATAACAGGTTCATGTCAAGGCAGTTTAGTGTTAATTAAAGGAACTGTATATTTAAATATAGGAATACTTTTAAAAAATATCCATTCAGTTCCGATTGAATGTATTGGAATATCTGGAAAAGGAAAAGCAAGAAAAATCTACAAAGTTATAAAAGATTGAATGATATAAGAATCTTTTTACATTTTTTAAATTCAAAAATCATGGATAACAAATTATTACAATCATTAAAGTAGTTTATTAAATTATAAAACAAGTAAACGCAAAAGTTGAATTTGTTGATAAACATTTCTTCTGTAAGAGAAGAAAGATGAATAACATTGACTGGATAGTCTTTAATATCGTGTTTATTTATGAAATAGAAGCGGTGATTACCATCTATGATTTTATATGGTTTTGGTTTTTGAACTGATTCTACGACTGCTAAAGGAAAACCATTTAGACAAGTTGAGTCATATTCATCAATATTGTCAGGAATTTCGTTTTCATCAAGAGATTGTAGTAATTGACATATTTCTACTTTATAAAATTTTTGATGTGATTTTTTTATGTATTCAATATCAAAGCAAGAATAAATTTGAATGTTCCCAAAAATTATAGGATAAGAAAATGTTTCATATTTTATTCTAGGATCGGTTAAATCTTTAAGCCATTTATCTATTTCATTAGAAATATCATTGGAATTATATTTGTAAAATATTGATCGCCACATTTGAAAATAACGCGAAATCATAATTTTATAGATTTTATTATTATTTTTGTTAATTAATGTATTCTCCATACAATTTAAAATAATTTGAATTGTATGGTTGTTTGTTGTATATAATGAATCAAAAAAATTGTTTTTTGTTTGATTATAATCATAAAGCATAAATATATGGCACCTCCGTTATCATATATTTTACCACATTAATTAAGGCAAATTGCCTTAAAGAAAGAAGGTCGAAAAATGCACACTTTAAATAAATTATCTGCCTGTATACTTACAGGTACTTTGATTCTTGAAAATAAAAAAAGATGGCAGTACTGCCATGCTGAAAGGAGTGATGCTAGTGAAATCAAAAGAAGATTATGCTGTTTATGATAAAGATGGATTTATAAAATATCGATACAAGTATTCCAATATTGTTGATGTAATCTTTGGAAAATACTGTTTAGGCTTGATAGTAGTGTTTATATTTCCTGCTATAGGTTATGGAATTGGCAAACTATTAAATTTAGAAAGTAAACAAATATTAGGCTTAGTAAATTTATGTTTTGATATTTCTATTTATTTACTAGCTCTTGTTTGGATCATAAAATTATTTGATCTGTACATGTCTAAACGCACATATTCTGGTGATGAAATAAAGCAAATAAATAAAAATTTGAAAATTTATAAGCAAAGTGTGGAATATCAAACCAATCAAGGATTTGTTTCATCTAAGAATCCAGAAAACATTCAAAATACGTTTATTATTGAAATTAAAAATATGTTAACATACTTATTCAATCTTATTGTTGTGATTTTATTGTTAATTGGAATTTTCTATCTTATCTTTATTATTTTTAAATTTTTTCTGATTTATTTGATTAATAAGACGGGATTTGTAACATTTCTCAAGAGTTATAATTGATGAAGTAAATACAATGGATATACATTGTAAAATCACAATAAGGATGTCGTAAGCAAATTTAATAACAATTTTATCTTTCGCACTACCTTTTAATATAAAAGCCCATATATATTCAAATAGTGAATCTTTAATACCAATAATTAAAATGACTAATATTGAGTTAATAAATATCCAAAACAACTTTAAAAAGGATATTTCATTATCGGTAAATAATTTAATTTGAAAAGACTGACATAGTTTGGATAAAAGTTTAGAAATAACAAGTTCTTGAATATATAAAATGATTAAAAATATTATTACACTTTTTACCATAGCATTAAAATTTATCGATGATCTTGTAATCATTTGATCTATAGATACAAAATAATTTGCTACGAATAAAGGTAATATTATCGAACCTAAATAGTAAAAAAATATTTTTAAAAAAGAGTGTAGGAAGTTTGATATTAACCTATCTGTTCTATTACTTATATAATTTGGCCATTCCATTAATTTTACTAAAAAATTTTCTAAATCGTTCATAAATAAACCTCCTTGTGCGATTTGCACAGGTGTAATATAACAAATATTTGTCCTAATTTTGTAACAAATTAATAAATTAAAGCAAAATGCCTTAGAAAGAAGGTTGATACACATGAAAAGCTGTTTGAATAAAAAAAAGATGGCAGTGCTGCCACGTAAGAAGGTGATAGGATGAAAAATAACGATAACAAACTTGATTTTAAACTTTTGTTAATTATATCAATTTCAGTTGGAGTATTATTGTTTATCATGTATGTTTTTTTCAGATTCATAATCTTTTCTCATTTGTTTTAATTGTTTGAAGTAGATGAACAATAATGAAATTATACCGGTGTACCAATAGAAAATAACATTGTAGACCCATTTTGCTGTTGTACTACTTGGAAACATGTAGTCTAGAGTTATATCTTTAATTCCAAATAGAAATGTAAATGCAATTGAAGTCATTGCAAAGAAAAAGTTATATAAAACTGTGTTGACAACGATTTCTTCGTGAATGATATGATTAATTTTTATGTTATTAAAGTATATATATGCATATATAGTTAATAAAGAGTAATAAGTAGCAAGATGGGTAACAACTGTTTTTATGGTTTTAAAATATTCGAGTTTATCCGATTCAAATGATGTGTAAAATCTTTGCGATATGTAATTAAAATCCACATATGAAGTAAAAATCAATACAGTTATTACTAAGATTTGATATACCAATAGTTTGATTATTATTTTGTAATTATAATTATTCATAAAAACCTCCTTTAATCAAATACTATCATACTCGATATTGCGAGCTTCAGAAAGGAAATTATGAAAACAAAATTAAAAGAATTACGAAAATTAAATAATTTATCAATGGATAAATTGGGCAAAGAAATAAATATGTCTAGTGGTGAAATCAGTGATATTGAAAATGGTAAAAAGAAAGATCCAAGAATCAGCACCTTAATAAGAATTGCAGATTACTTTAATATCTCATTAGATGAACTAATTGGACGTAAATTAGAAAATTAAGGCAATCTGCCTTAAAGAAAGAAGGTCGATAAAATGCACACTTTAAATAAATTATCTGCCTGTATACTTACAGGTACATTGATTCTTTCTGGAATGACATCCACTGTCAAAGCGGATGAAACCAGAATTAATACAGATCACAACACGTATTACATCGGTAATGTCGAATACAACGAAGATGGAACGATTGTAGATGCAAGCCATGTATGTAATATGCAGGTTGAAACACCACCTACAACAGATGGAAATGACACGGAAGTAACTCCTGATCCAGAACCATCTGAACCTACTGAACCAGTGACTCCAGCTCCAACACCTGAGCCACAGCCACCTAAAGAGGATGGCGGTACAACAGATAAACCAGATATATCCAATCCAGATAACAATAATCAAACGGAAGGTATAGAAAAACCTGGCAAGCCTGAGACATCAACAGGAACGATCACAATTATTCCTGATGAGAATGAGGGTAATGAAAAGGTTGATGTTTCAACTAACCAAACTGTATCGACAGGATATATCAGTTCCGTTAAAAATGCACTGAAATATGAATCGTTGCTGACAAAAGACTGGAGTAAATTTATTTTGGTGGGCAATCCATTTGCAATGCCACAGTGTACGTATTATGCATGGTCTAGATTTTATCAGGTGTATGGTTTTTCAAGCGGTGCATTTGGAAACGGAAAAGATAACGCCAGAGAGATAGTTGCTGTTCATGGAGATAAATTTAGCTTGAGCAGTACACCAAGCGGAGGTGCTGTGTTCTCGGCTCAGGCAAACACGCTTTATCCTCAATATGGTCACGTAGGGTTCGTTGAAGCCTTTGACGGAACAAATCTGTGGATCAGTGAAGGAAATTATACGCTGAGCAATGGTGATAATGGATACATCCATATTTACCGAACTACATTTCAAGCATTCAAAGCTATGTATCCTGATGTAGTATTTGCAGTACCGAATGGTTCTGTGTTGGAAAGTTCGTTGCTATCAGATTTAAGTTTATATTCTATGGACAGTGGATTGAATATAACAAATATCAGTGCCGATGATTCAAAAGTAAATGTGAAAAAGTTGAAATACAAAAGCACCAAAAGAAAAAACACCATCTATTATGAAAATGGTGAGAAGATACAGCAGTATAAATTCAAATCTGCTGACGAGAAAGTAGTTTCTGAGGTGTAATAAATGTCTTATACGTTATTGCTTGTAGTCATATTTCTTATGTTATTAGTAGGTGCTTTAGAGAAATTATTTCCACAAAAACTAAATATGTGTAAAATCTTACTTTGTATAATTAGTTTAATATTGACTATCATTTCTTTTTTAACAATTGAACATCACCTAAATCTGTATTTGTGATTGGCAAAGCATTTAAAGTCATTAATTGTTCGTATAACATAGGTTCAATGTAATTATATAAAGAATCTGAATTTGAAAGCTCAGTAATCAATTTTCGAATATTTGATTTGGCCAAATTTGAATTTATAGGTTTACCTAAACTATCTTTTGAAATATTTAGATATAAAGCGTTATATATTTGGAATTGTTTTTCAACAATACTTCTATCTTTATCAGATAAGCCGTATTTTCTAGAAAAATATAATGTTAGAAATATGGTAATTACTGCTGTAAAAAATGATTGTATAAATTGCATATAATAAAACCTCCTAGTGTATCGCACACATGGTTAGTTTACCAAATATTTATTTTCTTATTTTTCTATCCAAAGTCAATTAAAGATAATCAAAATTAAATTAAGGCAAAATGCCTTAAAAAAAAGAAGGTCGATAACAATGATAAATTTAAACCTGCTGATGAGAAAGTAGTTTCTGAGGTGTAAAAAAATGTTACTTGCTTATTTATTATATATATTTATGGGATCCATGATTTTTCTCTTGCTGTTAGAAGAGCTATTTGATCCAGATAAATTTATTTTAATTAAATTATCTTTAATTATTATTGATTTTTTGATTCTCTGCTACGCATTTTTATCAATTTTACACACGCCTTGAGTTTCTTGTTATACATCAAATATTTTATTAATGAAAGAATAAGAAATACTCCAAAACAAACAAGAAAGGATTGAATATATGTTGAATATAAAAATAATTCTGTGCTTTTTATTAAATTATTAAGGCAAACTGCCTTAAAGAAAGAAGGTTGATAAATATGATTGTTATTAGTTCAAACCTGCTGATGAGAAAGTAACTTCTGAGGTGTAGAGTGGATGGATGCAATTTATTTTTTGTATAGTGCATTTTCGTGTCTAATAGTATTTGGAATATTATGCTTAATATGGGAAGAACATTTAATGAAAATCAAAGCTTTTCTATTACTTTTGTGTATATTTTTTGTTCTATGTTTTGCAATCACTCTTCCATTTTGCTTTTGATATAGTTGATTGTCACACGTATATATTTCTTTATGAATATGAAAAACCTTTTGAATAAAAGAAAACGTGGCAGTGCTGCCACGTAGGAAGGTGATGAGATGAAAGAAAGAGGTAGTGTATGAGTAGTTATCAAGCTGGAATGTTAACAATATATTTGATTTCGGCAGCTGGAATTTTTATGTTAAGCTCTCTTGTTATGGTGATTGTATTTGAAAGAAATTTTGACTTTGCGATTGGTTTAACGTTAGTTGGACTGTTTCTTATAATTATTGTAGTTTTTCTTATCCCCTATATCTTTTTGGGGTAATGCTTTTCTTTGTTTAAAAAAGAAATAATACTTTTTAAAGTATATAAAATTTTGTATAAAGACACAACCAATATAGTAAATTGAAAAAACAAGAATAATAAAAATAGCAATTATAATTACACTAATTTGTTCTGTAAATTGTTCAGGATATTTTAATCTCCAGAATATCAGAGAAATCATTATGTATATCAGGACAATTAATATTATTCCGCATTGCATCAAATGATTTTTGTATTTATTTTTACAAGGTAAACCCAGCTTAAATTTTATATTTTCAAGATCCATTTCTATTTGATAGCGTATATCTCCTAAGTCAGAATCAGTAATAGTTTTGTCTTTGACGTATATCAACAGTTCATATAGTACAGGGTTTAAATAATCATGAAGTGAATCATGATTAAGTAATTCCTTTAATAGCATATTGACGTTATATTTTGCTTCTGATTTTTCAATATATTCACTCAATTGATTACGTACAATATGCAAATAAAGTTTGCTATATATTTCATATTGTTTCAATACAATATCTCTATCTTTATCAGACAGATAAATTTTACGGGTGAAGAAATTTGTAATTACAGCTGTGCCTATAACTAGAAAAATAGATTGAATAAATTGTTGCATATACAGTACCTCCTAATATTTACATATTCAATATACCAAATGTATGTCCTATTTTTGTGACAATTTAAAAATTAAGGCAATCCGCCTTAAAGAAAGAAGGTCGATATTCATGAAAAATTGTTTGAATAAAAGAAAACGTGGCAGTACTGCCATGTAGGAAGGTGATGAGATGAAAGGAAAAAAATCTTGGATTGATTTATTAGATGAGAAAGAAAAAGGGTATTTAAAATGGTTGCTAATATTAACTTGTGTTGGAAGTGCAACAATAATAATTCTAAATTATTTCTTTGATATTAATATCCATATCCAGAAGTCAATTAAACAAAATATGTGTATTGGTTTGGTTTTACTCGCTTTTTCGATAATTTCATTATTAAATGCATTTAGTAGCAAAAATTGTCGAATTAAAAAATATCCAATTTGGTTCTATTTTTTACCTTTATTAACAATGATCGTTTTTGTAATACTTATTATTGCCAACTAAAAAAACCAATGCTATATAAAGAAAGAGAGTTGATAAAAATGATCGTTTTAAATTCAAACCTGCTGATGAGAAAGTAGTTTCTGAGGTGTAATAGAAAATGTTGCCTGTAATTTACTTTTTGTATAGTGCATTGGGATGTATAGCACTGTTTGGGTTTTTACATATCTTTTTTGACGACAGATTTATGAATTTTAAAACTATATTATTAATTGTTGGTTTTATCTCTTTTTTAATAGCAATGTTTATTTTTCTGTTTTGTTTTTTGCATATGTTTTAACCTATTCAAATCTGTTTGGGTAAAAAAAGATGGCAGTGCTGCCACGTTGAAAGGGGATGAGATGAAAGGTGAAAAAAATAAATGCGAATAAATTAAATGATTGCAATGTATACATAACGACAAAAAGAATTTTATTTCTATATGAGGTAGAAGCAAGTGTAAGAGACGAGGGCCTCATATATACATTAGATTTTAAAAAATACTGCACTAGAAATGAAATCGAAATAATTAAATCCAAATTAGCAATATTGAATTTTAATAGAAATAAACAAATGTCTGGTTACTGTTACGGGAATTATGTTATAGGTAACGGCCATGTTTTCTTAGAAATTGGAGGGATAATTTTTAAAAAAATTAAACTGTCTCCTAACTATTGTATTGCAAAATCAGGATCGGGAAAAGGTAGAAAATTTACAAAACCTGTCACAAATGAAATATATAAATCTGGATAGGGATAAACAAATGTTTTTATGGTAAGGAGTGACACAATGGATAAACAATGGCAAAGTTGTATTCAAATAAATCCAAAATATGATGGTGAGAAAGTAGTTTCTGAGGTTTAGAGTGATGGATGCAAGAAACACTGTTTTGCTAGTATTAACAGTAATTGAGGTTATTTCTGAAATTTTATATTGGTTTGTCCCTTTTAAAAATGAAAAGTATGAGACAAATTGCTTTAGAATTTCAGGAATTATTTCTATTATTTGGCTCGTCTTTTGTATGTATTTTTTCTTTAAAATGATTAATTGAAAAGTTAATTGTTTTGATAAGTTCTGCTTTACATGCTTTTTCATAAGAATGTTTGGTCAATAAATATGATTTAGCTATAAGCATAGAAATAAAAATGATTGTTTTAAATTTAAATCTGCTGATGAGAAAGCAGTTTCTGAGGTGTAGAGTGATGGATGCAATTTATTTTTTGTATAGTACATTTTCGTGTCTAATAGTATTTGGAATATTATGCTTAATATGGGATGAACATTTAATGAAAATCAAAGCTTTTCTATTACTTTTGTGTATGCTTTTTGTTCTATGTTTTGCAATCACTCTGCCATTTTGCTTTTGATATAACTGATTGTCACACGTATATATTTTTATTAAATATGAAATTATTTAATAAAATCCAAATTGAAGGAAGATGGCAGTACTGCACTTAGGAAAGTGATGGGATGGAGAAAATGAAATTTTGGCTTGATTTATTAGTTGATAAGGGAAAAGGATACCATTATTAATAGATGTTATATTATATCAATATTAATTGTCATTGCAAGTTGACATATGTTGGCTAATTATGTGTACGTTGTTATTGTTCTCTATGTACATTTATATTATAATTAATGTACAGGAGGTGGATTTACTTATGAAAGTCAATACTACAGAATTAAGAACACATCTTAGTGATTATTTAACTATGGCAAACAAAGAAGAAATTATTATTACAAATAAAGGAATAGAGATTGCACGTATTATTTCACCAAAGCAGGCAAAGAAAAGATCATTAAATAATTTAGTTGGTATATTGCCTTCATTAACTGATAAAGAGATTGAAAATATAAAAAACGAAAGGATTTCTAAGCAATGAAGATATTGGTTGATACAAATGTAATTATAGATATTCTATGTAAAAGAGAGCCGTTTTTTGAAGATTCATATAATGCACTAAATAAGTGTATTGATAATCACACTATTATTGTATCAGCTTCGGCAATCACAGACATATTCTATATTGCTAGGAAATATATTGGAAGTGAACAGGCAAAAGAATGTATAAGAAATCTTTTAGATTTAATAAAGATATCAGATACAAGGGGAGCAGATATTGAAAAAGCTCTTTCCAGTGACATTTCAGATTTTGAAGATGCTGTTGTTTCTGCAATTGCGGAAAGACAAAAAGCTAAATATATTTTAACAAGGAATACAAAAGACTTTGAAAAATCGAAAATTTTAAGTATCACTCCTCATGATTATCTGAATATAAATAAATGATAATCATGTTGATATAATATTTTGGAATTGACATAAGTATACTGCTTATGTATATATTCAAACTGGCATCCCTCTCCGTCTTAAAACAACGGAGTCTTGGATGTCTTTTTTTTCAAGTGAAAGGGGAAATGAAATATGAAAAAGTGGATTTATGGAATCATACTGATTATTTGTATATGCGTTGGTGGGTTCTGTGCCTATCAGGCTTGGCAAATATACAATGAAGATAATGAGGTTGAATTACAGACAGATAAGTTAAAAAAAGAATGTGTTGAGAAAAAGAATGAGAATGGGGAACAGATTTTATCTCCTGACTGGGGTTCATTAAAAGCTATCAATCCAGATATAGTTGGTTGGATATATGTTCCAGACTGTGCTATATCATATCCTGTAGTGCAAGCGACAAATAACTCCTATTATTTAGATCATACGTTCTACAAAGGATACAACTATATGGGATCAGCATTTTTAGACTGCAATACGAATAGAGACTTCTCAGATGATAACAATATTATTTATGGACATTCTGTTCAGGGTGGGGGAATGTTTACTTTACTAAAGAACTTTTCATCAAAATCATTTTTTGACAGCCATCCAGATTTCTATTTACTAACACCAGCGCAAAACTATAAGTGTAATGTTTTCTGTTATTCAAAATCAAACAATGAGTCTGTGTTTTATGCAAAAGACTTTGGAGAGGAAAGACAGGAAACCATAGGTAAACTAAAAAATGAATCACTTTACTGTAATGATGAAGTAGATACAGATTCACCTATGGTTACTTTATCCACGTGCGATCTGGATTATGGTCTGCATTCAAATCGAAGATTATTGCTGTCTGGCTGCTTGAAAGAGTACGATGGAACAATAATCGTTCATTCTTGATTTGAGGATGGCAGTACTGCCACCTTTCCGCTTCACTACAGACTATATTGTATCTATTGTTCTTATTGCTTTTATTTTCTTTATTTAGATATCGTACTTATTAGATCCACACAACTGTTGCCCTACGGCGTCTCGCTTTGCTTGCCTGTTGTGTTTCTCTAAAAGTACGATACGAAGAAATTGTAAAGGCGATGAGCCGAGGAGGTCGTTAAATATGATGAAGTGTAGCAGATTAAATACTATGGAGACGTTTAAAAATGGATTCAGTATTGAAAGAGATGGTAAAGTGTATACTTTAACTGAAGAGGAGATGTCCGATTTTAGATTTTTAGATAATGCAGTTGATGGACAAAGTTATCTTGATGTTTATCATAATCATGCGGATGAAGATGAAGCCGATGTGATTGATTTGATTAGAAATGATGAGGAGATTTGCTACAACCTAAGTCAAAGTGTTTTAGATGCTGTGACAGCAGATACTGGAAGTATTGAGTATGAAATGTGTCAAAAGTACATTAAAGCCAACAGAAATAAAGATTGATATATTTCTAAATTAAAGGATGTATGAAAGATGGAAAATGAAATCAAGTGGGAGGTTGTTGAAGAACTTTCCGATGAGGATGGAACGCCAAATTGCTGGGCATACAAGATTGGAAAAGCAAACTATGTATATATCACACATAATCACAATGATATGTACGATGTTGAACATTCAACATCATACGGGGAGAGTAGAATAGTAGTTCTAAAGACATTTAAAAGATTTAGTAATGCAAAACGATTCGCAGAGCAATGGATTTTAAACAATTATGAAATATAAAGGAGAATTGAAATGAAAATTAATAATGTGGAGGTAATAGGAAATAGGTTTGCGTATGATGGTTGTCATAAAATTTATGTGATTGAGAATCAGGAAGATGAACAGAAATCTCGTGAATGTGGCTATGAAATCTTGGATATATCACAATTGATAAAAACGTATAAAGATAGTTGTGAACTTAGATTTATTCGTAATTGGAAATTAGACAAGTTATATGTCGCACAATTTGAAGATGTAACGTTTGAAGTTGATGGTCAAACATTTGAATTCACAAATGAAATGGACGAGGATGACTGGTATTAAGGAGCATAAACAATGAAAAAACAATTTATATGGAAGGGTCACGAAGTTAAAATTGTTAATACATGGGTGGATGATGATAATCGTAAAAAAGGTGTAACGATTGAACCTGTTGGAAATTATGGCTTTCCAATTGATGTATATTTAGATGATTTAAAAAAGGGAAAGGAGGAAATAGAAATAAAATAATTTAAAAGTTACGAAGGGGTTTGGGGATGAAATCCTCAAAAGATGTTAGCATCATTTTAAGGTGGCAGTACTGCCATCTTTTTTTTTACGCAAATGGCTGCGGATTCTATTGCCTTTATTGTTTTTGTTTTTTTTATTTGGATATCGTACTTTCAGATCCACACAACCGTTGCCCTACGGCGTCTCGTTTCACTTGCCAGTTGTGTTTCTCTAAAAGTACGATACGAAGAAATTGTAAAGGCGATGGGTAAGTCCTTAAGGAGATTAATATGGCGAGAATTAGTTATGATGAAAAAAAACAAGAGGCTATTCAAAGATTAAAAATGATTGGCGTTGACAATAGAATGGTTATTAATCCGTTTAAAAAAGGGAAATTGATGTTATCGGAATATCTGGATGAATTTTTTCCTGCGGTACTGTATGATGCAAATCAATATACATATTTAATGGATAAAATATCTTCATTTGAAAATACATTTAATTCAATGGTATATCATGTACAGTTAAGCCATTTTACGTTTGGAGATTGTTACAGTTTCTTTTATGTGAGCGACTGCAAAGATGAATGGGATTCAGATAGATATGATTTATCACATGGATTTGCATTGGCATATGTATGGAATAGAACAGATGAAATTTGCTCAGAGTTTGGTTCTATTTCTTTTGAGCCAAAGTTTGGGGGTGTTGTAAGACAAGGTTAATTTTTAGATGGTGCAATCTCACCATCTTTTTTATACATCACGTGCCATTTCTATTGCTTTTATTTCTTTTATTTTCTTTCTTTGGATATCGTACTTTCAGATCCACACAACCGTTGCCCTACGGCGTCTCGTTTCACTTGCCAGTTGTGTTTCTCTAAAAGTACGATACGAAGAAATTGTAAAGGCGATATGCCAAGGAGGTTACATTATGACGTATGATGATTTTACAAAACAGGATTTAATTTTACTTGTTAGCAATTTAATTGATGGATTAATGCAAGATGATGAGGAACAAGCAATGATATATTTGAGGGATACCTGCGGATTGGATGATGAGCAGTTAGAATTTTTTGGCGAAATTAATTCAAGTGAATGTTAATTGTTAAAAGATGGAGTTTTTATGAAAAATCACGAGATTGAATGGATAAGTAAATATCTGAATATCCCTGTTGAAATCACAACAGATTTAAGCTTGATTAGTGAAAATGAATATGACCAAGAACTAGCAAAATGTCATATCGCTAATTATGGACACATTTATTATTATACAGAAACATATGAACCATTAGATGTTGAGGAGGTCGAAAATATTTTATTTGAATTTAAACATACTAAATAGCGTGATAGCAGTACTGCCATCCTTTTTTTATTAAGCTGAAACTTCTTTATCCGTTACAGCCCCTTAATGATCTTAGAAGCGAGTAATCCTAAATATGCTTCTCGATATTTCACACCTGAAGAAGTAGATTCAATTCCAGTTAGAATATTAGGTAAAGTTAGATTCGTGCGCACTGATTTTTAAAGAAGAATACTAAATAAAGTTCTATAAATAATCTCGCTTTTAAGAGAAAAAATTTTCAGAAAAATAGACTCAGACATTCAGTTCTTACTTCAATTCTTCTCCACATTATCATTTTATCACGGAATCGCCACAAAAATGCTTGCAATTTTTACATGCGATTCTTAAGAATCCATGAGAATGGGTGAGAATTCTAGATTAGTATATATACTGTTTTATGAAGTTAAGGCAAATTGCCTTATCAGATCATCAACAAATAAAACTTAATATATTGACATTATTCTTAATTAATCCATATATGAAAAGCCGTTCCTAAAGTATGATCCCATTTTGACTGAAATGTAACCGTACCTTGAGGGATATCATACACAATCAGAGAAAGATTCTGAATCAGGCAAAAAAAGGTACGGATTTTCCACTATAATATTTCATATCTCACGATAAATAATAATTATAGAATCCATAATTATAAAATTAAAAAAGAGAACCTAATTATTAATTTTGGTTCTCTTTATAATTTTATATCTATTAAGGTTCTATTAACTGATGGAATAATCGATTATTCTGTCGATTATGATTTTATTTCTTTAGCAGTTGTCACATTCTTCAGATATATATCAGTTCCTCTATATGTTTTTTCCTTACTTGAAACATGCATTGCAAATTATTTCTTAGTTTTTCACATTAAATCTGATTACATTAATACAATAAATATCAGTTATTTTTTATAGTATTTTTTTATGTAAAAATTAAAATAGATACACAATAAAAAGCTAATATTAATAATTGCTTGCAAAATGTATATTAGTAAGTCATGGTTATAATAGGTTGATAAAATAACATTTGCAAATAATAAAATATAAGCAGAAACTCGACCTAATATATAACTTAGTTTCTCATTTTGAGTAAAGAAAATGTTTATTTTCTCAAAACAACTTTTTATAAGTTTTTTCATAAAGATATATTACATATATCGAATTATACAAGCTAAATAGCCGACAGCCCAACTAGCACCAAATGTTCGGGCAAAATTTAATACAGTAAAAGTGCCACCAGCAATCCATGATGCAATTGAGGATGCTCCAAAACTTCCACCTAAAGCTTCAAGTGCACATTTTCTAGCTATAGTAGGATTACCAGGGGTTTTATATCCGTACAGTTGCAACCAAGCCTCACTCCCTGGTTCTGGATTTGGATTCCCAGGCCACCATCTAGCTTCAATTTGATCTGGACTATTTGAACTTTGAAGAGTGTTTTCTTGTGCATGTAATGGCATACTAATTGAAGTTACAAGCATTAAACAGCTTAATATTGATACTAATATTTTTTTAAAGTTTGACATAAAATTTCCTCCTATTGATAAATTTTTTTGTTATCATTAATCCATTTATCTAAGATATCATATTGATTATTTTCTAAAATAGGTAATTGATTTTTGGCTACACCTTCTTCCATCCAATAAACAGTAGGAACAAAAGAAAGATCATTAAATTTTGACTTAAAAAAATCTATGTTTTCATCATAATCTAATTCATTTAGATCAATATAAAATCTGTAAATGATTTCATTATTTTTTATAAAATACTCACTTTCTACTTCTTCTAATTCTTGACAATACGGGCATGAAGTTTTGGAAAATTGTAATATAAAAGAATCTTTATTATCTATTTTTTTTACTAATTCTTCATAAGAAATATCAGTAAAAGAACCTTGGCTTTTTGCTTGCTTGATTTCACACCCAAAAAGAACTGGAATTAAGAATAGTATCAGCAAAAGATTATATATTTTTTTTATAGCAATCACCCTCTACCTAATACTTTAAATTGAGACAATTACATAATCTAATCGTTATGTAATCTTCTATTTTTTCGATAACGTTATCTTTACTTTAATTATACATGTTTTGTGATTTTATACAAGTGTTGATTTATTTTTATTTTCTTGTTACTTTTTATAAGCTTTGATATAATTTTATTGAAAGGAGATTACTTCACTATGAATTATACCCAGTTAACAAAAAGAGAAAGCCAAATAATGACTATTCTTTGGAATCATGATCAAGAGATGTCAGCCAATGATATTAAATTAGCTTCGGATGGATTAAGTATCTATACAATTTCTCAAGCTCTTCAATACCTATTATCAATTGGATATGTTGAAGTAACAGGAATAGGTAAAAATAAAAAATCGATTGCTCGATTATATAGTCCTTGTATTTCTGAATCTGACTATGTTTCCTCATTCATAAAAAAAGAAACTTTCGAAGAGATTGCTGTGCACTATGTTCAAAGCAGCAATGATATAGATGAAATTACAAAGTTAGAACATTTAATTGAAAAAAAGAAAAAAGAACTGACTGGTAAATAACATGAATTTTAGCATTTCTTCATTGTTCATAACACTGTGTGTTTCATTAGTCCTAATTGCACTCTTCAATTTTATATTGACACACGAAAAGGGCTATCGCTTGTTTAGAGCAGATTTATTATTCGTATTAGTTGTCATTACTTGTTTTCGTTTGTTTTTACCATTTGAACTACCATTCACAAAGACAATTGCTCTACCTTCTATCATGAATCCTATAATGAGCTTTTTAAATTATGAGATATTTCATCAATTAAAAGTCTCACATATTCTAATTGTAATTTGGTTAATTGGAGTATTGATTGGTGTTGGAAGATATGTGCAGAATATTATATTGGCAAAAAAACTGGAAGCGAAAATTATACAAAATTCTCATTGTTTCAAAGTTTCAGAATTTTTAGATTGCTTCATTTATCCTGATTATGACGTATATGTAACCAAATACGTTCCATCTCCAATGATTTTTGGCTTCAAAAAATGCATCTTAATTCCTGAAATCAGTTTTACAGAACATGAACTAAGTAATATTTTAAATCATGAAATGCAGCATCTAAAGCAACATGACATACTTTTCAAACAAGTAACTTCAATACTAACAATCTTGTATTGGTGGTTTCCTCCAATATATTGGTTACAGAAATGTATCAACTTTTATATAGAAGTTCGAGCAGACGAAAAAGTTACAGAATCATTAAATCCGATTGATGCACTAGATTATGCAGAAACTCTAATAAATGTACAAAAGAAAATACAGTTTGCGGATAGTATTATATCAAATGATATTTCAGCTTATTTGATAGGAGAAAGTAACAGTATACTTTCGTATCGAGTGAATTATTTATTAAACAAACAAATCAAACAAAAGACAAATAAGTTCCTACTATTCTTCCTTTTTTTATTACCTATACTAACTAATTCCATAATTTTCGAAGCTTATTATGAAAATCCAAAAAATTTGAATGATACTTTATCTGAGCAAGATCTACTAAATAAGAATTATTTAATCCAGCACAAAGATGGGACATATTCTCTTTGTAACGGAAAAGAATCCTTTTTCATAGATAATCCAAAAAGTTTAATTGAATCCGGTATAAAAGTAGTGAAGGAGTAAATTTATGAAAAAAACAATTAATTCTATTTTATTATTAACACTAATTTTAAGTTGCAACTTTATTCAAACTATTTCTGTTTTTGCAAACGAAATCGGGCCAAATCCAGCCATTGAAGCAAGAGCAGACATCATAGAATGGAGATATAAGCTTGAAAATGGAAGAGTATATAAACGTCGTTATAATTACACTAAACAAAAATGGATTGGAGATTGGATTCCAGCATAGATTATGACGTAGTAACGCTTAAAAAATAGCCTAACATCGGAAAAATCAGAACAAAGCAAGACTAGCAGCAAACCAATAGTTAGAAGAAGTGAAATTTCTAGAAATCTATCTATTTATAAAATACATGAAGTACAAGAATCACAAAAATAGTTACACCACAGACTAAAACTGAGATATAAAATACACATTCAATTTCTCATCAGGAACACGCTCTCTATATTATTGGTATCAATTTGGTAGCAAAATAACCTATAAACACATAAAAAGTGCCTTATATAAGGCACTTTTATTCCGCAAATGGCTGCGGGTTTTATTGTCTTTATTGTTTTTATTTTCTTTATTTGGATATCGTACTTTCAGATCCACACAACCGTTGCCCTACGGCGTCTCGTTTCACTTGCCAGTTGTGTTTCTCTAAAAGTACGATACGAAGAAATTGTAAAGGCGATGGGTAAGTCCTAAAGGAGATTATATTATGGAAATTTGTAACATTAATTTATCTGATATTCGTGTAAACCCTAATAATATTTACGAGGAGCAAAACATCAAGGAACTGGCAGATAGTATTGAATCATTCGGTCAATTGGAAAACGCAACATTATATGAGGATTTATCTATTGATGATGGAAAAAAATACACTTTGGTAGGTGGGCACAGAAGATATCTTGCAATTAGTTATTTAGCAGAGCGTGGTTTATACGAACCAGTACTAAAAGCAAGCTTGATTGAAAAACCAAATGTACATCAAATGGAGCAGATGTTGATAGTTACTGACAATCAACAACGTGTCAAAGATAAAGAGACTAAAATTCGTGAAATTTATTATGCAAATAACTATTGGAATTATCTTGTATCAATCAATCAACAACCACAAGGGAAAAAACGAGAATGGATTGCTAAAAAAACTGGCTATGGCGAAAGAGTTATCCAAGATATTTTATCAGACATAAAAAAACAGAGCATGACTCAACAATCTTCAACAGTGACAGTAACACAAAGTTCTTCTGCTATCACTGTTGATAATAAAGCCGAAACACGTAAAGCATTAATGAGAGCAAAAAATGCTATAAACAAAGCATTAAATCTTTCTTTAGATGATTCTGATATCTTGGATTCAGACACAAGAGCATTTTTAGATGACTGTATGTATAAATTGAAGTTTATTATTGATGATTTGTCTTAGGATTAGATAGATTCTAATCCTTTTTTGCTTTCACTTACGTTGATTTTATTGTTTTTATTTTCTTTATTTAGATATCGTACTTTTAGATCCGTACAACTGTTGCCCTACGGCGTCTCACTTTGTTTGCCAGTTGTATTCCTCTAAAAGTACGATACGAAGAAATTGTAAAGGCGATGTGCCAAGGGGGATAAAACATGAAACGTCAAAAAAAGCACAATGCAAATCTAATGATGATTGATTATTTAATTTCAAATACGATTGCTCAAAATGTAGTATTAATTTTAATGGCAATTCAAAAATTATTTGTTACTCGTTTGAATAGAGAGTATTTAAAGGATTTTATATTAGCATTTTTCTTGTCAATTGTAATCATCTTTATATTTTTAGCAGTTGGTGAATGGAAACTTCGAAGTATGATGTAAAGAGGAGGGTTGATTATGAATGCATTAATTTTTAAACCAAATGGTATTTATAATACAGTGGATTTGAATAAATCACATATTAGTTTAGATGAATGTGAACAGATTGTAGAAGGAACAGTGCAATCTGTTTACACTATAAGGAAGCTTATGAGAAAAAATATTTTAGTCCTTACCAATAAAAACAGGGAATCTCTTAATTTTGATAACACATTATATTTAATGGATGGTGGTCAAATTAAAGATGTTTTAAAAGGAAATATTCTGTTTATTAAGTTTGATAATTATGGTGATTGGTTTGGGCTTGGTAAAAAGGATATTAATTATGTAAAATCATGTATCAAATCCAAAATAACAGAGTCAGGAGACAATAATATATTTTATATAGACTGTTAACTGTTCAAGATGGCAGTACTGCCATCCAATACGCTTTGCTAAACATAGGGAGGTTACAAATATATGAACTATGAACATTATACAGAGGTGAATTTATTTGATATTTGCGATGACGTTTTTCATGAAAAAGAAACATATGGGAATGATGTCTGGTCAAAAGAATGTATGAATCGTATATTGCAACTTGGTTCAGGTATATCTGGAGGGAAGGAGAGAATCTATAGCTTTTTCACACGATATGATTTTTCGTTAGCGGATAGAGCTAAATTCTTAAAAAATGAATATGGTATTGGAGGAAGAAGCTATGATTTCAGAAATCAAAACCAAGACCACGGATTTATTGACCATGATTCAAAAGGTTTGACTGTATGTGTTTCATCTAAAGATTCATCATCACTATTCAAAGATGCGGAATCAAAAACATTTTCATGGACAGATGTAAGTTTACGTATAGAAAATCTGATTGCAACAGGTAACTATTTTACTGATGAAGAGATGAAATGTTATAATTCTATGAATAAGGATGAAATTTTACCTGATTGGCTTTTGAAAAGATATGATATTATATTTGATTAATTTATTTATTAGGTGGCAGTACTGCCATCCTTTTTTTTACGCAAATGGCAGCGGGTTCTATTGTCTTTATTGTTTTTATTTTCTTTATTTGAATATCGTACTTTCAGATCCACACAACTGTTGCCCTACGGCGTCTCGTTAACACTTGCCAGTTGTATTTCTCTAAAAGTACGATACGAAGAAATTGTAAAGGCGATATGCCAAGGAGGATGATATTATGTCGTATTTAGAATTGAAAAAAAAGCATCAAAAAGAATTTAATGAGTTTCCTATGTTCTTTGCATTCAACCAAGAACAATTTGCAGAAGGAATGCATACATTAGGGTTGAAGCCAAACCAAATAGACAAGATTTGTAAGTTTGCTGGTGGAGGTTTTTATAGAAAAACCGATAGTAAAACTTTGATTGAACTATTAAATAGATTTCATAGAGAAGAAAAAAAAGCAATGAAAGATGATAATTATGTACTTGAAATGTTTGAGTATGAAATGGGTAATCATGAATATGATATTACTCATAGCGATATGAAGATTTTAGAGGTGTGTGGTATTGATGTGGATGAATTTGAAAAAAACGCTCGATTGAAGAGATTATATAATCAAGCTCAAAAAGCATTTTTGTCACATTGTTATGATTGATTCGGTGACAATAGATTGGAGGATAAGAATAATGAGTGATTTTCAAGATTATTTAGATAAATGTACATTCTGTACGGACTCTTTTATGAGTTATGCATTTGACGGAGATACGGAACTTGCAACAACCCTGATACAAGTATTGTTAAATCGTGATGATTTAGTAGCTTTATCTTGTGAAGCACAGAAAACAGCTGTGAGTCTTAATAAAGAGAGTACTTTTGATATTTTGGCTCAAGATAAAAAAGGGAATTTATATGATATAGAAATTCAAAATAGAATCCAAAATAATGAAATAAAACGGGCAAGATATTATTCAAGTGCTTTGGATACTAAGTCTTTGAATAAAGGAAGCGACTATAATCATTTGAAAGAAAACTATGTAATATTCTTATTGCAGGGACCTATTTTTAAACAAAATGAAAAACCAATATATCATTTTATCATGAAGGAAATCGAGAATGACAAAGTGTTAGAAGATGGGCGACATATTTTGTTTGTAAACTTAAATTACAAATTTGGATATGAGTTAGATGATAAAATGAATGATTTAAAATATTTGTTTAATGATTTGAATGAATCAGAACCAGACAAAATATGGTATACTTCATTTAGAAACAAAATGAATCTCATAAAAAATACAGAAGGAGGTCGAAGCAAAATGGAATTAAAATATAATAGCATTTTTCTAAAAGGTGAAAATCAGGGTAAAGAGGTGGAGAAAGAAAAATGGAGAATTAAAATCATATCTTACGGCTTAAAACAAAATCAGTCTTTAGAAGAGATTGCATCATTTGCAGAAATCTCTGTTGAGGAAGTCAAACAATATATTAAAGACAATCATTTGGATCATAATTAAGATGGCAATACTGCCATCCTTTTTTTTACGCAAATGGCTGCGGGTTATATTGTCTTTATTGTTTTTATTTTCTTTATTTGGATATCGTACTTTTTGATCCATACAACTGTTGCCCTACGGCGTCTCACTTTGTTTGCCAGTTGTATTCCTCTAAAAGTACGATACGAAGAAATTGTAAAGGCGATAAAGCCGTGGAGGATACTGGAATGAACTTTATTATGATTAAATGGGACATTGATAATTTGTGTGAATTGGATTGTTTACCACCAGTTTTATATTTAGATGATGAAGATGAGGATATGGTAGATAAACTATCTGATGCTTATGGTTATTGCATTAAAGAGTACCGCATTTTAGATAAGGAGGATGTGTTAAAGTGCTTAGCGGATGAAATTCTACAAAATTCATTTAATAAAACATTTAGCGGAAACTACTATACAGATTTATCAGATGTTCAGGACGAATCTATAGAGAGATTTCATTATGAATTAAATGAAAAGGATAAATCAAATATTTTCGATATGATTTGTCAAGATTGTTATCTTCTTGATGCAAATTGGGATGAAGATGACGATGAAGAATATTATGATTTGATGCTTGGGTATGGCAGGATTAATAATGGTTATGAATTTGATGACGGTTGTGATGATGAGGAAGAGCGATATAATCTTCGTCAGAATTTATTGGATGATTTACGTATAAAAACACCTTTGGCTTATGATATTTTAAATTGTTCGCTGACTTTGCCTGACGGTAGAATTATCGAAAATGTTTTATCAAAGCTACAGGCAGATAAACTTTATGAAGATTTTTTGTATAATTTGATTGATGAAAAGTATCAATTATAAATTTATGATGGCAGTACTGCCATCCTTTTTTTTTACGCAAATGGCTGCGGATTCTATTGTCTTTATTGTTTTTATTTTCTTTATTTGGATATCGTACTTTCAGATCCACACAACCGTTGCCCTACGGCGTCTCGTTTCACTTGCCAGTTGTGTTTCTCTAAAAGTACGATACGAAGAAATTGTAAAGGCGATGGGTAAGTCCTTAAGGAGATTAAAACTTATGAAAAAAGATGATTTTATTTACAGTGTAGAAAAGTGGTTAGTGAGAAATGATGTGTCTGATGAAGAATATATGCGTTCACCAAGTCAAATCAAAAAGACAAATGTTGCATCTTATGTAGAATCTGTCGAACAAACGCTAAAATGGAAAGCTTCTGATTTATTGGATGATTTTTATAAGATGGTTAAGGAATCACATGTTCGTGGCACAAGCGAATTTGTTAAAAACAAATGTAGGAGAGTATGAATATGGTAGCGGTCAAAGTAGGTTATTCATTCTGTTTATTCAATGTTTTTGAACTAAGAAATGCAAATTTAGAAAGAACAGGTGTTCAAGTGAAAGTGAACGGATGTCTTTATAACTTGTTTAAAGGCATCCAGTTTGAAGATTCAAGAATTATTGATGAGATAATTGACTTATATCATAAACATGAATTTAAAATTGATGATTACATGGTATAAAATGATTGATTCTTAACAAATGAATGGCAAAATAGCCATTCATTTCTATACTGCAAAGACTGCAAATTCTATTGTCTTTATTGTTTTTATTTTTCTTATTTGGATATCGTACTTTCAAATCCACACAACCGTTGCCCTACGGCGTCTCGTTTCACTTGCCAGTTGTGTTTCTCTAAAAGTACGATACGAAGAAATTGTAAAGGCAGTAAATAAGTCCTAAAGGAGATTAAACCTATGATGAGAATTATTAAAAAAATGTATGATTCGGACGACCTACAATCTATTTTAAGTGACTTGAATGCAGATGAAATCTACAGACAACGCTTTATGGAAATTGCACAAGATAAAATGGGATTCATGGATTTTGGTGCAGTTAAGTATGTTGTCAGAGACGGCTTTGCAGAATCGTTTACACGATTTGACAGTGATGTTTGCGAACAGTTTTTAAACGTTTATGAGTTGTGTGTTAAAAAATATTATAACTAGAATGGAGAATTTATATGGAATTATTGGCAATAGGTAATTCAAATTGGGATTATTATTATGATAAAGAGCGCAATGTGATTTATTACATTGCGAAAAAACTTGGATGCAATAATGGATTTTTTTGCTCAGGAAGTAATTTGAAATGCCATTTAAAAAGATTAGCGTTTATACAAAGAAATGATTCGTTAATACCACGTGACTGGAATGTTGTGAATGATAAGTTATTTAATTCACTAACAAAATAATGAAAGGACTTAGTGTATATGATATTCAAAAATTTAGATGATTTATGTTCTTATGCTAGAAAGATAGGAAAGGAAAATCTTTCAATCACAGTAAATATACGTAGTAAATTAACAGATAGAATCTATAAAAGAAGTGGTTCATTTGTTGATAAATATTATAAAGATGGTGTTGTGTTTGTTGTGTATCCTTCAGAGGATACAATAGATTCATTTGAAATAGAATGATTTAAGGATGGCGGTACTGCCATCTTATTTTTTGCCTTGATGGCTGCGTATTCTATTGTCTTTATTGTTTTTATTTTCTTTATTTGGATATCGTACTTTTTAGATCCATACAACTGTTGCCCTACGGCGTCTCGTTTCACTTGCCAGTTGTATTTCTCTAAAAGTACGATACGAAGAAATTGTAAAGGCGATATGCCAAGGAGGTTACATTATGAGAAACAGATTTGATGAAATGCAATTAGGAGAATGTGAGTCTATTTGTGAATGTATAAAGGATGAATCTAATGGGAAAATCAATTTAATTATTGATGAAAACAAGCATGGATTTATTTTAAAAAACGGAAATAATGAATTGAATTCTATGCTAGATTTAGAAACTTTATACCAAATTATTTTAACATTTCAATCTTATTCATATTGTTCTTAAAGGAGTTTAGTTATGTCAAAAATGATTGTTTATAACATAAATAAAAAGTGGATTTTAGATAAACAGAATTCATTTATTGATGCAATGCACAGTAATGAACGTGATTCATATCTGGTATCACTTTATAATTATATGTTTCGCAAGTGTTCTTCAAATCAAATAAAAACAAAAATTAGCATTGGTGATATCTGCTATTGTGATTTTGGAGATGCATATCAATATGAAATTGGATACCAACATTTAGGCGTTGTTATTTCAATTGTCAAACAAAAATTATTCGTAGTACCTATTATAAGTGAAAAACACAATGATTTATTATATACACAATTTAGACTTCCAAAGGAGTCAACATCCTGTTTAAAAAATGATTCAATTGCATTATTGAATGATTCAAAATGGATTAGTAAAAGCCGAGTTATTCGTATTATTGGTAATATAAATACAGGTGATGAATACTTTAAACAATTAAAATATAGTGTGATACAGATTATTTTATAATTGAATTCTTAATCCAAGATGGCAGTACTGCCATCCTTTTTTTACGCAAATGGCAGCGGATTCTATTGCCTTTATTGATTTTATTTTCTTTATTTGGATATCGTTCTTTTAGATCCATACAACTGTTGCCCTACGGCGTCTCACTTTGTTTGCCAGTTGTATTCCCCTAAAAGTACGATACGAAGAAATTGTAAAGGCAGTAAATAAGACCTAAAGGAGATTAAAATATGACTATTCTTAATTATCATGGATTCAGAGATTGGGCAGTTCGTAAAGATGAAAATGAGGATTTAAAACGTAATTTTACATTTGGCTTTGAGCTTGAAGTTACTTTACTTGACGATTCTAATAGTGTAACACCAACAATGTTATCTAACAAAATCAAATCTAAATTTGGAAAATTGTTTGTTTGTGAACGTGATGGTTCTATTGGAAATGGTGTAGAAATTATTTCACAACCAATGACTTGGAAGTGGTTTATGAATCATTTAGATACATTTAAAGAGTTATTAAATCTATGTGTTGAATCAGGATTTGATTCTCACACTGGAGACAAGTGTGGATTACATGTACATATTGGAAGAGAAGCTTTAGGTGGCTTTGATAACGATAATCGCTCTTTGAATCAGAATTATGTAATCACAAATATCAACTATATCATGGAAAGATATCAGAATGAATTGTTAAAGTTTTCTAGAAGAACTCGCCGTTCTTATTCACGTTGGTGCAGTGCAAGAACAGATTTGATTGATTTGAATGGTCATGCATTTATTGACAAAGACCGAATTAGTAAAGTTTCAAATGACATTACAAATCGTTATTATAGTTTGAATCTTTGCAATGAAAAAACAATTGAATTTAGATTTTTAAGAGGAACATTGAAATGGGAAACATTCTTTATTAGTCTAAATCTTCTTAAAAATATTGTTGAAAATAGCAGAAAGTCAAATCATGTAATTACTTTAGAAGATTTAATTTTCAATGGATTGGATGATGAATTTAAAAATTATGCAATTGATTACTGCAAAAAAAGAAAGATTACAGATGAAGAATGTGATTGGAAGAAACCATTATTCTTAGAGAAAACAAACTCAGAAAGTCTTTCAAATATCTTCCAATTTAACGAATTAGATTTAGCAAATGACATCTTAAATGATGAATAAATAGATACGGAGAATGAATTATGTGTGTAATTGTAACAAAAGAAATCAATCAAAAAATGCCAAGCAAGGAAACATTAAAACAATGTTTCCTTGCGAATCCTGATGGATGTGGGTTTATGTATAATTATGAAAATGAGGTTTATATTGAAAAAGGATTCATGACATTTGAATCATTTTATGCAAGACTAAAGGAGCTTGATGGACAGATTGGATTAAAAAAGCGTGCAGTTGTATTTCATTTTAGAATCTCAACAAGTGGCTTAATTGATGAAGGGAATTGTCATCCTTATCCAATTTGTAATGATATTCGAGTGATGAGAAGTACATATTTAAAATGCAAGGATGTTGCGTTTTGTCATAACGGTATCATCAGAGATTACACTCCAAAAAGCAAATTAATCAACGATACACAATGTTTTGGTATTCATGTTTTGGATAAGTTCTATGAATTAAATCATGAATTTTATAAAGACAAAGACATTTGCAGAATGCTTAAACTGTTATGTAAATCTAAATTATGCTTCTTAAATAGTGATGGTGAAATCTACTACATTGGTGATTTTGTAGATGTAAAAGGGAATTCATGTAGCAATAATTATTTCACTTATTATAAAAAAAGACGCACTTCTTTAAATTATTTAAGTCATTAAAAAGCAACGAAAGTTGCTTTTTAATTTGCAAAATTAATTTCATTTAGAACTTTTTTTCTGACGATTTATGCGTTTATAAATAACAAATATAAATTTTATGTGCACATTTTTTATTAATTTGTGACACATTTAATCAGCTTTTTTGTAATTTATAAATGCATTTTTAAATTTTTTTATGATGTTTTAATTCAATTTTTTTTCATTTTAAAAACAACATTTTGATTTTTATATGTGCATTAATTTGAATTTTGTGCACTTAATAAATGAACTTTTTTGATTTTTTTAGATCATCATTTTATTTTTTTATTGTATTTTTTTTATTGACTTTATGCATTGAAAATGGCACCAAATCAACGAAAAACCGATTTTCTTCAAAATCGGTGATTTTTAGCCATTTTTTGGGTTTTAAAAATAGCAAGCAAGGGGTTTGTGTGTACACTGGAATCCCATAAGGGATTTGTGTGTACAACCACCCTGCGGGCGATGTGTGACATCGCCTTACTTTTTGATGGCTTCGCCCCCAAACCCCTTCGTAATTTCTAAATTAGTTTGATCTAGATTGACTTTATGCGATGAATTATTTTTCTTATAGTTCGTTTTAAAGAAACAATTTTGTTAGGCAAATTATTTTTGATTTATGTCTTGTGTACTTTTTTGACCTGTGCTAAAATGTAAACTGTAAAGGAATGCAAATAAAGACACAGGAAATATCTTGTGTCTTTTTTTGTTGGTGGACTCAATGAGAATTCAAAATGTTAAACGTGAAAGAAAAATCAAGCATTTGTTTTTTCGTACAACTAATGAGTTGTATGAATATGTGAATGCCTCTTCGAGATTTTTTGATGTATCAAATTCGTATCTTATAAAAGAAAGATGTTTGTCTTATTCATTTCCATATATTTGTGATAAGGAACTTGATCCTGAGTCATATAGTCAATTTCAAAATATTTGTGACGGCTTGAATTCAATTGCATTTGACTTTAATAAATTGTATAAGAGTACATTATCTACAAACAGGCTTGATTTAATTTTCAATGATGAATTATTTGAACAGTACTTAAGTAGAATTAAATTAGTGTATGATGAATGGAGAAAACTTTTTGAATATTTCTCAGCAAATCATGTTCTTGATTATTCAGCTGAAGAGAAAACAATGGAGGCATTCCATGATATTTTTGATGAATATAATCCTTCATCAAAAAAATGCAAAAGATGGTCTATTCGTGTTTCGGATTCTTTCTATAATCTATTGGTTAGTACTGCTTCTTCAATCAATTCTTCTGTTAGTCAATTGGTTTTAGAAAGTTGTATGAATCCATCTTATATAGCATTATCAAGTGTAATGAGAAATAAGAACTTCAATTCTTTATCGCATTCGCTATCCAACAATATCAGGCAAATACATTACTCACTAATTAAATTGGATAGACGAAACATCGAATGTAGTGGTGGATTTAAGATTGAATCAATGTTTCCTACTTTTGGGCCATTAGTTTTAATTATGAATGAATTTTTAGAATCTTGGAATTCATTTGATGATTATACAGGTGATATAGAAAAAGAAATGTATTACACATATGTGAAGAAAAGAAATCTTTATAAATATATTGAAGATGTCTTGGTTAATAATGATAGAGATTATTTAAAAACACTTCGCAATAGAGAAAATCAAATATGATTTTTTTTAAAGTGGCAGTACTGCCATCTTAGCACATTCGTTAGAGTGTGCTTTTTTTGTTGAATGGAGGTGATAGGTTATGGCAACGACCAGAGGCTGGGCGATGAAAGGAAATATTGTTAATTTGGTGAATTATATTTTAGATGTTGGTAATGATCGTGAGAAAACAGATAATGGAAAATATGTTTTAACGTCATCTAGCAATCGCCCAATGGCAGAAGCGTTTGAGTGGAAATGTAATCAATCAAACAATCAATCTGAATCTGTCGGTTTTCATTTTCAATTATCATTACCTTCTGGTGAAGGCTCAGCCGAGGATTGTATGGAACTAGCTCGTGAATGGATTGAAACAATTTCTAATGGAAAAGCCAAATACATTATTGCTATTCATACAAATACAAATAACATTCATGCTCATATAGCTGTCGATAAATATCTTAAAGATGGAAAGGTTTGGGATATTTATTGGAAACGAGATCAGAAACGTTTTCGTGAAATTTCAGATCGCATCTGTGTTAAACATGGTTTCTCGGTTTTAGAGGAAACTCGAAACAGAAGTCAAACTTATTTTGAATGGCTTGGTGAACATTCTGACAACAATCGTGATGTCGTAAAAAAAATTATGGATACTGTCATTCCAAAGGTTGCATCATACAACGACTTCAGAAATTATATGGAATGCATGGGCTTTAAAATTTATGATGATATGAAATCAACAGATGCCAATGTTTTCCAATTCACTGTCAATGTGAAACTGATTCACGAAGAGGAGGACGGCAGTTACATGGTGCGTATTCCATATGATACGCAATATGTACGTGTTGAGTCTGAAGAGTTTGAATGGCTTACAGAAGACAAGACAGCTCGAATTACGATTCCAATTGACAAAGATGTTAGTGTGTTTGATTCAGGTATGGCATACAAAGGATTAAAGGATGCTGAAGAGCTGAAAAGATTATTTGAAGACAAGACAAAAGGAAAACGTAAAGGACTACGTATCCGTATGCCAGAAAGCAAATATATAGTTCGTACAAATCGTCTGGAACCCAATGAAGATGGATTGGGCTATACACTGGAAGATGTTATGCAGCGGATTAACAACAATGGACGTATCATCAACACACAAGATATACAGAGTGCTTTGGATTCGCAGGGAGACTTTGACAAAGTAATGCAGGCACGAAGAAATCTTTATGAAAGTGCAAATGTAAAGTTCGATCCAACAACAACGTTATTCAAATCAGTTCGTCAGGAATCATACTTTAGATGGAAAGCAACAGAAGTACAGAAAGTCATGGATCGTATGAACTACAGAAATCTACTTCAACACGATCGAGAGAACATAGATAAATTAAAATCAAGACGTTATGAATTACAGAAACAAATTGATGAGGTAAATCATCTTCTGCAAAACGTAGACAATACTGTGGAAATGATGACGGAACAAAAAATCGAAAATGTGATGGATATTTCTGATGAGGAAATTGAAACGTTTATCTCCGAAAACAGGAATCCACTGATTGAGAAAAAAGAGAAACTGAAAAAAATGATTGGATTATATTCTGAACGCATCAATACAGTTGATAATCAGAATCAGTATAAATCCGAGCGTGAACGAAGTGAACACGTTCGCTAAGTTTATATTTTTCTTATTGATTTTATTTTTGTTATTTGAATTTCATGCCTCTTGATTCAAACAAGGGTTGCCCTACGGCGTCTCGCTAACGCTTGTCCCTTGTTCTTATCTTCGAGGCATGATACGAAGAAATTGTAAAGGCGATGAGCTGATACTTGATATGAAATTGGCATGGCATGACGTGGCTTTCCCGCTTGCCTGTAAGTCCAATATAAATGCGATGTTATCCAGATAGTCATCGCATTTCACACCGTGCTTAGTAGTTCGACCGCCTGCGATGCACGACCCAAACGAGATGGACATGTGGTTGTTTAGTGTTCTCATTAGTTGCTCACCGGAACTATTGAATAAGCATTAAACATGAAGTCGATCCAGATATCTGTTAGAACCTGTTCTATACATCTCCCCTTTGGACTTAGAGATATCATAGAAAGTAATACTTTTTCGCCAATAGTTTTAATAAACAGCCAGACAGATATCAAAAATGACCACGGCAGAAAACATGAGCCTGCCACTACATGAGGATACGAGTTCTGTAGGTGCAATTCCTACAATCCTCAAACACATCTTTCCAATATACAAATGCTACATAATGATAAGGAGTAAGTTCCTTCTACGATAAACACGTTTGCATTTGTACATTGATATGAATCATTTGACTTCATTTAAAATACAAAGGAGGTTTTTCTCCTTTTAAAGACTAAGCCATTTAAGTTGAATGATTCTACTCATGAAGAGAACTGTATGATTGCTTTTTCTCTTTTCATAGGTACATATTCTACATATCAAGTTATATGTTTTCTTCATGAGATAATATGAAGTGACCTCCTATTGTCAATACGTGGATTACGACTCATAATTG
>OMGU01000653.1_pt1 | contig 35980 bp, 34 predicted proteins | sample 1646121 | NCBI WGS metagenome assembly OMGU01 (sample SAMN05578581, study PRJEB25193) | human gut metagenome | biome: Human Microbiome; feature: human-associated habitat; material: feces | host: Homo sapiens | place: USA:Birmingham
ACAGGAACTTGCGGACAAAATCGGTATCAATATGCAGAGCCTTTCCAAGATTGAACGAGGTGTGAATTATCCTACCTTTGATACATTAGAAAAGATAATGGACGTGCTGAGTGTAACGCCCAATGAATTATTGTCGGGAGAATGGAAGTATATCGACCACACCGAGCCATATATCATGGATATTATCAAACGGGAACAAGACTTCAATGTTTCTTTAGATTATCTGTCTGAAAATGAATTTTTTGAAAATGAAAACGAATACAGATTTTACATGGAAACCATATTGATTAGATACATCAGCAATTACCTTTCTAATGAGGTTGTAGAAATTGAAGAACTTATGGAAATCAAACAGTTGATACAGCGACAAAAAATAGAACGCATGATGAAAGTACATAAGGAAATGCGAGGGTTAGACCGATACAGAGAACAGCCGAAAGAATACAAATATCACAACCCTTATGATGACTGGATATTCCGTCAACTTGCAGATATAGATAACAGAAAAAACATTCCTAATACTTCTCCACAAGTAGACTTTAACGAGGGAGATTATGAAGATTATCTAAAGGCGAAATGGAACAGAGGTCTTTAATTTCCTCTTGCATGGAAGATACAGCAAACAAAAAGCCCAGTAAAGAGTGCAAAGCACCACCATGGTGGCAAGGCTCTTGACAGGGCTTTTTCTTTTCTGTGGTTGGTAATCAAGAGGAAGAAAGGGATACAATCTGCTTTATGGCAAATCAGATAATACCAACACTGGTATTACAATAATTTCGCACAAAAAGTAAGGAATATGTTATAATAAGATGAATTTAAAATAAGGCGGTGGCTAAATGGCAAAGCAAAAGTATTCTTTTGACAGCAAGATACATATTTATAGAGCTACAAAACGAATGAGCCAACAGGAACTCGCTGACCTTGTTGGAGTATCTCGGCAAACAATTATACAGCTTGAAAGAAACCGGTATAATCCGTCCATGTTGTTGGCATATAGCATTGCGAAAGTATTTGATGTAGCGATTGAAGATTTATTTGACTTTGAGGAGGCAGAAAAATGATAGAATTGTTTGAGTCGATTATCAATAATAAAACAATACTTGTAATAGGAACATATTACTGCGTTCCTATTACTATTGCTGTAATTGTACTATTCTTTTTGAAAACATCACGAGATGAAAGAGGACGGGCAATTATCGGCAAAGCAAGTATTATCTCGACGATTGCATTTATTATTCTTGTCAATGTTTTTGCGAAACTTTCTATGCGAACACCTATGGATTTTTATAGTATGGCTAATGGTGTACAATGGATATATAATATTGTATTAACGATACAAGTTGTTGCAATCTTGATATATAAGAAGATTGAATGATGAATATTTTTCGTGCTTGTTTTCCTTGTTAAAAAACAGGCACGATTTTTTAATACAAATAGTAAGAAATACTTTACAATTAGGCAGAAAAAATTATAATAAAAGAGGGAGATAATATCCAATAATCTTGAAAGGAGTTGCTATTATGGCAGACAAACATTTAACAGAAAATTATTTTTCAAGTGAAAGAAAAGACATGAAGTTTTTAAAAGGCTTTACTTTAGTTGCTTTACTTCCTCTTTGGGCGGGATATGCTTTTGCCCTTTATAATGGGGATAGTAACAATTTATCAAACTACTCTTTATTGATTTTAGCATTTTCTCTGATGAATTTTAATGCTATATGCGGAGTAGAAAAAATAGAAAATAAAGTCTTGAATTTGGTTGCTAAGTTGGACGGTGTTCTATTTTTTGTTTGGGCATTCGTAACTATTATTCAATTACTCTTAAAATAAATAGAAAAGGTGTAATACGAGAAAGTGCTGTGAGGAGGGCTTATACTATGGAAAGTCTTAAGCATAATTCCATACGAGCAACAAAAACCTAACAGTATTTTATCAACAACTAAATTTAACACAATATTAAAAGTTCGTACAAACAAGGTATTTTGTGCGGACTTTTTTCTTGACCTTCTTTTCGTATTTTCCAAAGGTATAGACGGTATTTCCGTTTATATATTTCAGCGTATGCGGAAAGGAGGTGAGATTATGAACACATCTTCTTTCGAGCATATCGTTAGAATACAGTTTAATGCTTTGATGATGACTGTTATTAAATGTACAGTAAAAAGCAGAAACAGACAGTTTGCAAGACGTTCTAAGCGTGAAGTTTTATTCTGTGAATTATCAGATACGAAAAATCTTGAATGTGTAACAGAGGATAAATATTCTTGTGATTACATTTCTTTTGAAGTCTTGAATTTCACAATTCAAATATCAAACGAGAAACTTGCTGTTGCTTTATATAAGTTATCGAGTAAAGAGCGTGATGTAATTCTATTACGCTATTTTCAAAGCATGAACGACCAAGAAATTGCAGAATTATATCATGTATCACGTTCTGCTATTTATCGCAGAAGAAGTAATGGATTGAAGAAATTAAAAACAGTATTGAAAGAAAGGAATTGAACCAATGAAAAAAGAATATGGCTACCCTACATTAAAAGTAATATGTCAAGCGTCTGCTGGAAATGAAACTGCCATAAGAGAGATTTTGAAGTTTTATGACGCTTATATCTGTAAATTATGCTTGCGTCCGTTTTACCACTCTGAAAGTGGTAAAATCATTATGCAGGTTGATGAAGTATTAAAAGGTCAAATTCATACAGAAATGATGAAAGCAATCTTAAAATTTGAAATCAGAGTAAAGTAATCATATTACATGAATGAAAAACGGGAGATACACAGATATTTGTGCTATCTCCCATGTTGTTTTTTGTGTCATATCAAGGCTCATTCAATCGTGGTAAATTCGTGGTAAAATGAATGATTTTATATACTTACAAATGCTTGAAAGTGTAGTATTTATAAGGAAAATCAAAAATCAGATATAAAATTTTAATTAAATACTTTAAATCCAGAGAATGGATACAAATAATTCAGAAATGGGAGGGATATGTTAGGAAAGTAGTAGAAAATAAGGGAAAACCACCTAAATTATATTGAATAATGAAGAAAAACTAAGGTCGTATAGATATTTATAATGGTAATTACAATTATAGCTACTACGATAATTGTAATTCTCAAAAATGGAAACTAAGAAAGAGTGAATATAGTTTAAGGACTATATAAAATTGTCAAATAAAGAATTTAGGGAAATAATAAAGTGTATAATTTTGTTAATGATTTGGATAACATATATGGACAAAAAAAGAGCGAAATAAGAGAATATAATGTAGATAATGATTTTTGTATATATATTCCAGTTACTATAGAAATAAAATCTTTTTCAAATAAAAATTTTTTGATTCGAAAAAGTAAAGATATAAAATTTTTGTATATTAAAGATGGATGTAGAATATATTTTTCAGATGCAGACATTATTAATATGTTATTAAATTTAAAAAATCAAAAAAGTATTGAACAATTGATATTATATTTTGAAAAAATGTATAAAACAGAGTTAGATGAATTAGAAACGTATAGTATAATTTTTGAAGATAAAAGATACAATGTTAAAGGTTATTTTGATATTCAAGATACGCAAATATTATTGAATAAACAGGATATAGATATTGAGTTTAATGATTTATTGGTGCTTATAAATATAATTTTGGCAAAAGATCATTATGTATTTAATTCAAAAAGATATTTAAAATATCATTCAATTAATTTTATAAAAACAACATGTGTTAAATATATTACATTGCTAAAATATTATTATTTTGACGATGTGAAAGCTAAATTATATTTAGAAAATAATAGATATTGTTTAGATAAAGATATAGATTATAATTACAAACGATTCAGAAATAAAATTGAACGTAATAGAATTTTTCAAAATTTTGAGGAATTTGAAAAGTATAATGTTTAATGATATAATAAAAAAGATTCTAGAATGGCGTTTAGCCACCTCAGCGTTTGAGGTAAATGTAATGAAATTTGGAAATAGAGAACGAGCAGATAAACTATGAATGGTTAAATTTGGTCGACGATGTCGATATTATGTTGGCAATAAATTTTATTATAGAACCTTATTATTACGGCAACTAGCCTTCATAATAAGAACCATATAAGAAAATTTATTGCTTACAAGAAATTTCATCCAAATTTAAGTAGGATCTTTTTGGAGTAAAAATGATAAAATATATATTAAATACTGAATATAAAATAGAAAATGAATATAAATATATATTTTTGTGTGGAACAAAATATAGACATAATGATAATAGTGATAAAAGAAAAGTATTAAAAAGTTTTTTAAGTGGGCAAAATAAACTATATAGACCAATAATATTAGAGGAAAACTTTATTTTTAAAACAAGTAGAACAAATAATAAGTTATTTTATGATGATATATATATGAAAGATTTATATCAAGTTGAAATGGTAACAAATTATTTGGCAGATAACAATATTATTATTAATGAAAGTATTTCAACAGGAGCTGAAATAGGACTTTTTATGAGTTTATCGAGTTCAATAGAAAAAACTTGTTTATTAATTCCAGATAAAGTTGCAATAGAAGAGGATAAAATAGGAAGTTTTATAAAATTAGCATTTATGAGATATGGTAAACATGGTGCAAAGTTGAAATATTTTACATATTATCCACGAGTAGAGAAAAAAATAATATCTACAGATATTCAACATTGGTATACTTATTTTTATAAAGATAAAATAGGGGAAAACTTAGGAAGAAATATTATTAGTTTTATAGAGGGAAAAAATTCATTTCAACAATTTGAGTTTACAAGGATCAAAGAAGAAATAAAAAAAGGGGATATTTATTATAATGTAGATGAGAGGGGAAATTTAAAGATAATAATTGCACCAAGAGTTTTATTATGCTGTATAGCTACAATAATGAATATAGATGAGGTAAAAAAGAAATTATTTGGTAAAGATAATGCTAGAGAATTACGAAAACATATAAAAAATGTGGTTGAATGGTTGAAAATAGTCTTCAAAAATACAATTGAAGAGGTAGGAGAAGGAGCTAAAGATGTTATAGATGTATCTATTGCAGTAGATTTAAACGTAAAAGGAGTTTATATTTCTAAAATTGTGGGAATGTGTTTATATTTTTATCAAGCAGCTGGATTTATTAGAATTGTAAAGAAACCCAAAGAAGAGAAAAAAGTTATAATTCAACGAGTAATTCTAAAGGATTCAGAAGGAAATAATTGTTTTTTCTATGATAAATATAAAGAAGCTATAAAACTTCCACCAGAGATACAAATAAAATAATATGAAAATGAGCGAAGAGTTAATAGTAAAGTATATTAAAACCAAGAATAAGGTTCGGAAGATAGTGACATATAAAGAAAATAGTGAACTTAGAATATATCATCAAAAGGTGGTTGATTATTTAAAAAAATACACATATAATTCTATATTCGCAAAAGCTTATATACCACATTCATCAATATATGAAAATGCCAAGGCACATATGTATAATGATATATTTATAAAAATGGATATAAAAAGCTTTTTTTCTAATATTAATCACTCAAAATTAGCAGAAACGCTATATTATGAAATTAATAAAAACACTAAAATAAGTAGAAAGGAATGTTACGATGTTGTAAGAAAATGCAGTGTTGGAGATAAAGGACTTCCATTGGGATTAGTATCATCTCCAATATTAGCTAATCTGTATCTTAAAGAGTTTGATGGATTAATTTATGGAAGAGTAAAAAAAATGGGATTGAGTAATGTTATTTACACTAGATATGCGGATGACATGGTAATTTCATATAAAAATACATCAAATATGCAAAACGATGTGAATGAGATAATATATAAAGAAACAGAAAAAATATTAAAAAGATTTCATTTAGAATTAAATAAAAAAAAGACTCAGATTGTTAATTTAAATTATTCAAATCATGTAAGAATAACAGGAATTAGTATAACAAAAGATGAGACAAATTATAGACATTTGAGTGTTGGAAAAAAATTAAAGAATAAAATTTTTTGGGATGCGGTAAATATGTATGAAGAACAGAAAAGAGACTATTCTAAAATAGAGTATTTGAAAGGGATATATTCATTTGTATTATCAATTGAAAAAGAAGGAATTGAAAGAGATCTGTCAGAAAATATGAAACAGATAATATATGATAAAGGATTTCAAAATTTAAAGGAAATGATAAATAACCTATAAGTGTGGGGTCGAGCATTAAGGTCCCGTAGACATTAAGAAATCAGTCTACAAAATAAATTGCAACGTTAAATGCAATTATTAAAAATATTCCGAACAAAATACACATTTAATTTATAGAATAAAAGTTAGGTAAAAAGTCATATCAAAAACGGATATGGCTTTTTTAAATAGACTTTGACTGTTAATAAATATTTAAAAGATTGAAAGTATAATATGCATTAAATATGGTAAGCGCTTTATCTAAGGGTGGATTTTCAATCCACACAAATCCTGTCATAATGATTGCTAGATGCTAGTGTTTTACTTCCATCGTTTGCTAGATGAATGAAAATGCTAGTACTTTACTACAATTATGGAGGAGTACAATGAGAGCAAAAAGACGTACCGAACAGGAACAGTATGAGATCATCATGGAATGCAGACAGAGCGGACTTTCAGAATGTCCTTAAGTTCCCAGGGACATTAAGAATTCAGTCTACAAAGTAAATTGCGACATTAAACACAATTATTAAAAATATTCCAAATAAAATACGCATTTAACACATAGAACAGGAGAAGGCACAAGAATGAAGACTATCATAGGAAAAATCACAATAGATATTCTAACATCAATCTATCAGCCGTTTTGGTTTGCAATTTTGTTATCAATAATGACAATGTTCTTTTATTTGTATGTAAAATGTCCAGAAGGAGCAGGCAAGGGATGGAAAGCAGCTATCCGGACATGGATCGATCATTTTAAAGGAGATAGAGAATTCCGTAAAAAATATATATTGTTTTTCTGTATTACAATGGTATTATTTAAGACATTGATCAACCGAAATATGTGGATGAATCCATTATGTGATGTGTGGGGAGTATGGGGAATATACAGATATAATACAGTGACAGGCCAGCGCATTTTAACATCAGAGTGTATAGAAAATTTTTTCCTGCTTATGCCATATATAGTATTAATGTTTTGGAATTTTGAAGAAAAAATATTTGGGAAGAAAGTGTATATAGGGAAAATCATATTAAAAAGTATCCAAATAGCGTTTCTGTCATCTCTGACAATTGAGCTGTTGCAGTTATTTTTAAGATTAGGAACATTTCAAATATCAGATTTATTTTTTAATACAATTGGAGGATTAGCAGGAGGAATTATTTATTTTCTAGTGAATGCCGTAGCAGAACGGATTAGACGAATGAGAAATTAAATACGACCAAACACAAACAGCCCCTTCAGAAATTGGTACTACAAATTGCACAAAAACAATAACAAAGACATATTTATTACTGAAAATTTTGCTAACACCAGAGGGAAAATGCAAATGAAATGTTGTAATTTCCTAGAAAATAATGCTACATATTGATTCTCCGAAATTAATTTGATAAAATATAAAGCATAAATACAGGATACATAATACAACACAATATAAAGAGGAGAATAACAATGCATTTATTAGGAACAATTGCAATGATCTTAGTGTTAAGCTTAATGATCGCAGGGCTTTTAAAATTAAATTACAAAGATTTATGGGTATCAGAAGATAAGACATCCAGAGAGCCAGAGGCAAGAAGATTAAGAAGTTGTTAAGTATAAGACCAATGAGATAAAAGAGCAGGTACGAAACAGAGTACCTGCTCTTTTTGATCTTACAATAAGGAAGTATTTAAGGAAAGGATAGCCAGAATCTATTGACATTATAGAGAATAATATTTATAATAAAAGGTATATGTGAAGACAAATATATGAAATGTTTTACACAGGATATAACAAGTATACAGGTAACAAAACAGGTCAGATGACTGAAGGGGAGATTTATGGATACTACATTAATAATTATGGCAGCCGGAATCGGATCAAGATACGGTGCAGGAATCAAACAGCTTGCGAAGATGGGACCGAATGGAGAGATCATTATGGATTATTCAATTCGTGATGCGAAAGAAGCTGGATTTAATAAGGTTGTATTTATTATCCGTAAGGACATCTTTGAAGAATTTGAAGAGATAATCGGCAGCCGAATTAAAGATCAGATTGATGTAGAATATGTATTTCAGGAATTAGATGACCTTCCAGAAGGATTTGAAGTACCAGAAGGACGTACAAAGCCTTGGGGAACAGGACAGGCTGTTCTTTGCTGCAAGGATATCGTCAAGGAACCATTTGTGATCATCAACGCAGATGATTACTATGGAAAGGAAGCTTTTGTGAAGCTTCATGATTTCTTAGTATCTGGAGAAGATCTTGGAAGAGAATTCACAATGGGAATGGCAGGATTTATCCTGAAGAATACATTAAGTGACAATGGAACTGTCACACGAGGAGTTAGTGTTGTAGATGAGAATGGATTATTAAGCCAGGTTCATGAGACAACAGGAATTATGATGGGGGAAGATGGTAAGATCAAGTGTGATCTTCCAGATGTTCAGGAATGGATCAGTCCAGAGGATAAGGTTTCTATGAATATGTGGGCTGCATATCCAGAATTTTTAGAGTTCCTTGCAGAAGACTTCAAGACTTTCTTAAGTGAAGTAGAAGAAGGAGATCTGAAGAAAGAATATTTATTACCAAACATCGTAGACAAGTTATTGAAAGAAGGACGTGCAAACGTCAAAGTATTAGAGACACAGGATCGATGGTTCGGTGTAACTTATCAGGAAGATAAGGAAGCTGTACAGAAAGCATTTGCCGGATTGATCAAAGAAGGTGTCTACCCAGCGAATTTATGGGGATAAGATACATGGCATAATTTAGGGGGCAGTCAGTGTTGAACTGGCTGCCTGTTTTATTTCAGAGGAAGTTTTGGTGAGGTCCGCTTTGGAATAGAATAAGGAGGATCAAAATGAAATATAGCAAAACAATTGCGGGAATTACGATAGAGATCTGTGAAAAAGCAATAGGAGAAGATCTTGTTTTAACTCTAAGCGGTGGTGAGAAACCGCATATTGGCTGTGTTGTTCAGGCAGTTCCACGCCCTTCGTTGAGTGGTGACGGAACGATCAGTGTCACTTCATCTGTGATCAACCTGACAGGTCACAAAGACGAATTTCTATGCCGCAGACTGGCTGAGAATCGATGCAGGGAAACAGGAAAAGTAGTGGTATGCACAGGCGGGGTGCACATGGATCATATAACGGGAGAACAGATCGAAGAATTATTAAAGAATATCGATCGTATGATGACAGAATAAGATCATAGAAGATGATCAGAAAGCAGGTGATTTTTTGAAATTTATTCATATTGCGGATGTTCATTGGGGAGCCAGACCAGAGAGAGAGCAGACATTTGGAAGGATCAGAGAACAAGAGATCAAAGAGACATTTCAAAGAGTCATTGATCATGCGAATAAGCAACAGGCAGATCTGTTATTGATCGCAGGGGATCTGTTTGATCAGCCGCCAACGCAGCAGGAACTGAGAGAAGTGGATTATCTGTTGTCTAGACTGAATCATACAAGAACGGTTTTGATCGCAGGGAATCACGATCATCTGGAACCGCATGATGTATTTTCTCAGTATAAATGGAATTCGGAAGTTTACCTTCTGGATGGAAAACAAAGAGATCATATTTCTTTTGAAGATCTTGAAACGACTATTTATGGCTTTAGTTATTGGAAGAATCAGATCACGAAACCATTGTATGATCGCATGAAACCAGATGAGAATGAAAGCAGTGATTTTTCAATCCTGCTGGCACATGGAGGGGATGAAAGTCATATCCCGATTCAGAGAGAGACGTTAAAATGGTCTGGATTCGACTATATCGCTCTTGGACATATCCATAAACCAGAGATCATTTTCGAAGATCTGATGGCATATGCAGGATCGCTGGAACCATTGGATCACACAGAGATGGGATACCATGGGCTGATCGAAGGGGAGATCAGCGAAGAAAAGAAACAGATAACCTTCGTTCCCTTTGCCAAAAGAATGTATACACAAGTGGAAGTCATGATATCCGATGAGATGTCAGCGTTAGAAATCGTAGATCGGGTAGAAACGGAACTTTCATATCGTGGAAGAGAGAATATATATGAGATTGTACTGACAGGAAGTGTTGATCCACAGATCCATCTGGACTTTTATGAGATTACGAGCCAGTATATGGTCACAGATATCATTTATGAAACGAAGAATCAATGGGAATACGAACAGCTATCAGAGGAAGATGATTTTATCATCCAGAAGGTTGCAGATATTTTAAAAGATGAACCAGAGGCTTTGCGTTATGCGATGGAAGCTTTAACATATGCCAGGGAGAAGTAAAAGATGAAGGTTGAGGAGATCAATATTGATGGATTTGGAAAATTTCATAAATATCATTGCCAGACATCTGGGAAGTTAGAAGTTTTCTATGGCAAGAATGAATCTGGCAAGACAACACTTCGTAAGTTTATGATTGCAATGCTGTTTGGACTGGAGAAATCAAGAGGACTTGCTGCAAGATATGATGATTTCACCAGATATCAGCCAGTAAATGGCGGTATTTATGGTGGCTCCATGATCTTTGAAAAGGACGGGATCAGATATAAGATCATGCGAAACTTCGGTCAAGGGCAGACAGAGTATCGCATATTTGATGCGGATACGATGGAGGAACTTAAGGGGAAGGAATACTTATTCGAATCTGATAAACAGGCATTTGAGAATACGGTTTCGATGACACAGGCAGAGATTCGTACAGGCAGAGAGATGAAGGAAGTTTTGCAAAATTCCATGGCGAATCTGCGAAGCAGCAAGGATGCCGCGATCGACCTCCGAAAAGCGATCGATCATTTGAAAGCCAGACGAAGACAAATGCGAAAAGATCCTGTGTTTGCACAGATTGACAATTTGCGAAGACAGCAGGGGTCATGGCAGTATGATGCACAAGCGTTGAATGAATATGAACAGGAAGAGAGAGAGATTCGGAAACGTTTAAGACAAAAGAGAAAGTTGACGCTGCTTCAGAAGATTTTGCTGTGGTTTCGAAAGTTATTTGGCGGGGAAGATGAAGAACGAATTCGCAAAATAGAACTAAGACATCGCTTAGAGATCATAGAGATCGAGAAAGCACAGCTTATGCAGCAAAAGGAAGAGGCAGATAAGAAAAAGCAGGAATACGAGATTTTGCTGGGGCAGAAAAGGAAGAAAGAACTTGAGATTCACGAGATAGAACTTGCAATGAAAGCGATTGAGGAAGCTGCAAGCCAGGTACAAAAGACTTTTGGACAGGAACTAAATGAGAAGATCTCAGAGATTTTTTGTGATATGACGAATGGAAAATATACGCAGGCAGTCATGGATGAGAATCTTTCGATGATGGTTTATGATGGATTTGATCATGTCGATATGAAGTATTTAAGCAATGCCACGGTAGAACAATTATACTTTGCGCTGCGTCTTGCATCGGCCGATCTTTTATATGAAAATGATGCATTTCCGTTGTTTTTAGATGATGTGTTCGGTAATTATGATGACGAAAGACTGGCACAGACGATGCAGTATTTAAGTCACCATACAGACCGTCAGATCTTTTTATTTACGGGCAGGAAAGAAATACTTCGTTTATTGGATGAGAAAGAAATTTTATATCATCTTATTTCTTTATAGCTTTTTCTGTGCTAAGATAATGAGATATAAAGTAACAAAGGAGATCAAAATATATGGCAAAGAAGATGACCATGGCAGACATCGCGAATTTATCAGGAGTTGGAAAAAGCACAGTATCCCGCTATTTTAACGGGGGATATGTAAAGGATGAGACGAGAGCGAAGATTCAGAAGGTCATTGAAGAATACAACTATACACCGAATGCATTTGCGAGATTGAATGCGAAACAAAGCAATGTGATCGGTGTAGTTGTGCCGACATTAAATTCTAAGATCACAAGCCGTGTGATCACAAGTATCGATCGGTATTTAAGAGAAAAGGGGTATACAACCCTTATTCAGAACTCAGACCACGATATTGATCAGGAATTACAGAATATCCAGCGCCTGATCCAGTTAAATGTGGATGGGATCTTGATCAGTTCCATAGCGATCACAAAGGACCACAAAGAGCTGTTAAAGAAAGCGGGAATTCCAGTGGTTGTTTTAACACAGGATTATGAAGATGGGATTTCCATTATTTATGATGATTATCATGCAGGGAAAACGATCGGAGAGTATATCGGGAAGAAAGGACATCAAAAGGTTGGATATATTGGTGTCTATGAGACAGACCAGGCAGTTGGGATCGAGCGTAGAAATGGTGTGTTAGATGGATTGAAGGAATATGGGATCACACCGATAACAGGGAAGAGTGATTATAGTTTTATTGGGGGACAGACGGTTACAAGAGAATTACTTGAGAGGGAATCAGATTTAGATGCGATCATTTGTGCAACAGACCGGCTTGCGTTTGGTGCATATAAGATCTTGCATGAATACAAGAAGAAGATTCCAGAAGAAGTGTCTGTTGCAGCGTTTGGAGGATATGATGAAAGTACACTCCTGACGCCAGAGCTTACAACGCTGAAGTTTGATTCCTATGGAATGGGATACCTTGGAGCAGAAACGATCCTTAAGATGATCACAGGAGAACCAGTGTCCAAGAAACAGATTGTGGGATATGAATTTATTGAAGGCGGAAGTGTCTGATCATAAATTCTTCATACGTGCTTATAATATTGCCCTCCTTCCGGCTTGCTCGGAACGGAGGGCTTTGTCGTTTATTTATCTCTTTGTTAAGTTCCCTTGTATATTCTATTCATATAAAATAAAAAAATATGGTACCGATTCCATAAAAACTATTGACAAGCATGGGGGAAAGTTATAAGATACAGATATGGAACCGATACCATAACAAGTTTCACAATAAAAAGGAGAGAAGATATGGATTACGCAAAAATCGCCAGCCAGGTCATCGAGCATGTTGGCGGCAAACAAAACATTAAGTCAGTTCAGCATTGTGCAACAAGACTTCGTTTACAGTTAAAAGACAACGATCTTCGCAATGAAGATGCAGTCAGTGACATTGAAGGAGTTAAGGGAGTGTTCTTAACACAGTCACAGTTCCAGATCATTTTCGGATCAGGACTTGTAAACTTAGTATGTGACGAAGTACAGAAACAGTTAGGAATCTTAGTCGATACACCAGCAGATGCTGAGAAAGAAGAGAAGAAAGGAAATGTTCTTCAGAGATTAGTAAAGTTATTAAGTGATATTTTCGTACCGATCATTCCAGCCATCGTAGCAGGTGGTCTGTTAATGGGAGTGAACAATATCCTGACAGCAGCGATGTTTAGTGGCAAGTCCGTCATTGATCTGTACCCACAGTTTAAGGGTCTGGCAACAGCGATCAACATGTTTGCAAGTGCTCCATTTGCATTTTTGCCAGTATTGATCGGATTTAGCGCAACGAAGAAGTTTGGCGGGAATCCATATCTTGGAGCAGCCATGGGTATGATCATGGTTCATCCAGATCTGTTAAGTGCATACAGCATCGGTATCGCCAAAGCGCCAGTATGGGATATCTTTGGATTTAAGATCCAGGCGATCGGATATCAGGGAACTGTACTTCCAGTATTAGCAGTTGCATTTATTTTAGCAACGATCGAGAAGAAGTTACATAAAGTAACACCAACATGGTTAGATAACCTGACAACACCATTGATTTCTATCATGGTAACATCATTTTTAACATTCATCTGCGTAGGACCAGTGTTAAGAGAAGCAGGTAACTTATTAGCAGATGGAATCACATGGGTATATAACACACTTGGATTTGTCGGTGGAGGATTATTCGGACTTGCATATGCACCGATCTGTCTAACAGGAATGCATCACAGCTTTATCGCGATCGAGACACAGCTGATCGCAGCCAAAGCAACAACAGGTGGAAGTTTTATCTTCACAACAGCAAGTATGAACAACGTAGCACAGGGAGCAGCCGTATTAGCAGTTTTATTCTTAACAAAGAATGAGAAGATGAAATCAATCTGTTCTGCATCAGGTGTTTCTGCATTACTTGGAATCACAGAACCAGCAATGTTCGGTGTAACACTGAAATTAAAATATCCATTCTACGCTGCCATCATCGGTTCAGCCGTAGGTAATGCATATTGTGCAGCAACAGGAGTTTTGGCACAGGCATTAGGAGCAGCAGGACTTCCGGGATTCCTGTCCATGCTTCCAAAAGATTACTTAAACTTCGTGATCGGACTGCTCTTATCCATGGGAGTATCCGCAGTTTTAACTGCAGTCTTCTGGAAGAAGTTTAACATCGAAGGAGAAGATCACAAAGCAGAGACTCCGGTTAAAGAAGAAGTAAAAGAAATCGAAGTACAGGAACCAGCAGATACAACAGAAGAAACAAATGAATTATATGCACCAATGAAAGGTGAAGTTTTAGATGTAGCAAAGTCCGCAGACCCAGCATTTGCAAGTAAGGCAATGGGAGAAGGTGTAGCGATCAACCCAAGCGAAGGCATCGTATATGCACCAGCCGATGGAACGATCAGTCTGATCTTCCCTACAAAACATGCAATGGGGATCACATTAAACTCAGGAGTAGAACTTCTGATCCATGCAGGAATCGATACAGTTAAGATGAATGGCGAAGGTTTTGAGACTTTCGTAGAAACAGGAGCCAAAGTAAAGAAAGGTGATAAATTATTATCTTTTGACATGGATCTTGTGAAAGAAAAAGGATACAAGACACAGACGATGTTCTTAGTTGCAGATGCGAAAGGAAAAGAAGTCGAAGTGGTTGAAGCAGCGGATGCAGATAATAATACGAAGATCATGAATTTAAAATAATCATTATTCGAAGAAGGAAAGGAAACCAGGGCAGATGTTTGAAAAATACAAGAAAGTCTATAAGGCAGATTATGAAAAATGGTATAAAGAAAATGAAGCTTACAGAGAACGTGTGGCAGCAGATCAAGACCGATTAAAATTTCATTTAATGCCAAAGACAGGATGGTTAAATGATCCAAATGGTTTATGCCAGTTTAACGGGACATACCATATTTACTACCAGTACACTCCATTTGAACCAACTGGTGAGTTAAAGACATGGGGACATTATACGACAAAAGATTTTATTCATTATGAAGATTTTGGACCAGTCGTATTCCCAGATGAAGACATTGATGCCCATGGTGTCTATTCCGGCTCTGCATTTATTGAAGATGATACGATCCACTATTTCTACACAGGAAATTTAAAATATTTTGACAGAGATGATTATGACTATATCAACAGTGGACGTGGAAGTAATACGATCACATTTACAAGTAAAGACGGCTATGAGTTTACCAAAAAGGAATTGTTAATGACAACCGACGATTATCCGGCTGACATGAGCAACCATGTGCGTGATCCAAAAATCTTTAAGAAAAATGAGAAATATTACATGGTTCTTGGAGCAAGGGATGTCGAAGGTGTGGGTATGATCCTTCTATATGAATCTACAGATCTTAAGAACTGGACATACAAGAACCGCATCACAACTCCACAGAAGTTTGGTTATATGTGGGAATGTCCGGATCTGTTTGAGATGGACGGACAGTTATACATTATCTGCTGCCCACAGGGAGTAGAAACACAAGGCATTGATTACGAAAATGTTCATCAGGTCACAGCAATGAAATTAGACTATGATTTTGATACCGATGAATATGAAATCACAGATATCAAACTTTTTGACCGCGGATTTGATTTCTATGCACCACAAAGTTTTGAGGATGAAAGTGGAAGAAGAATTCTGATCGGCTGGATGGGAATCCCAGACGCAGACTATACGAATCCAACTGAAGAAGCAGGATGGCAGCATGCACTGACGATTCCAAGAGAATTATCCGTAAGAGACGGAAAACTGATTCAGGAACCAATCGAAGAATTAAAACAACTTCGAAGCGAGGACAAAGCAGTTTGTACATTTTGTTATGGACAAACGATTATCATGCAAAATGCAATCTATGAAGCTGTTGTAGATTTTAAACGATGCAGAGAAATGGTAATGACACTGCGCGAAGGAATCACTCTTTCCTATAAAGACAATATCCTGACCTTAAATCTTGGGGTCTATGGAAGTGGAAGATCAACAAGAAAAGTCAGATTAGAAAAATTAGAGCATCTTCAGATTTTTGCGGATACTTCATCCTTAGAAATCTTTGTGAATCATGGAGAAGAAGTTTTTACAACAAGAATCTACAATCATTATGGAAGACTACTGATTAATGGAGAATGTTCTGGTATAATGACTGTATATCCATTAAAATCATTCGAAATTGAAGGAGGAAGACATGAAGAATAAATTATGTGGGATTGGAGAAGCACTGATCGATTTTATTCCTGAGGTTAAGGGACAGAGATTAAAAGATGTACCTTCATTTAAAAGAGTCGCAGGAGGAGCACCTGCCAATGTAGTCGGGGCAGTCACGAAGCTTGGAATTCCATCCAAATTTTTAACAAAGCTTGGAGATGATCCATTTGGAGATTATATCGTGGAAGTATTAGATGAAGCAGGAATCGACACTTCTAATATCGCAAGAGACAAAGAAGGGGAAACAGCCTTAGCATTCGTATCCCTTGCCTCTGACGGAAATCGTGATTTCAAATTTTATAGAAAAAACAGTGCAGATTTACGCTACAGTGTAGAAGATATCCCGGCAGATATCTTAAACGATTGTGGAATGATTCATTTTTGCAGTGTAGACCTTGTGGAATCTCCAATGAAGGAAGCTCACAAGAAACTGATCGATATGGCGATCGCGCAGAATGTGAAAGTATCTTTTGATCCAAACTTAAGATTTTCATTATGGGACGATCTTGATCAATTAAAAGAGACAGTCAATGATTTCTTAAAATACGCAGATATCATCAAGATTTCTGACGAAGAACTGGAATTTATCACAGGACATACAGATATCAAAGATGCTCTGGACGGTTTATTTGCTGATCGTGCAAAATACGTTATCTACACAAAAGGAGCTGACGGAGCAGAAGTGTATACGAGAAATGGAATGGTAGAAGCTTCTGGATATAAGATCGATGTCCGAGATACGACAGGTGCTGGAGATTCGTTTATCGGAGCATTCCTATACTGTCTGTTAAATGATGAAGTAGAAGATTTGGAGTCCGTAAGTGATGACACATTAAGAAACTACCTTGATTTTGCCAATGCTTATGCAGCGAACACAACAACAAAAGAAGGTGCATTAGCAGCCATGGCAGATCGAGCTGAGATGGATGAATGGATGAAGACATTAAAGAAATAAATCCTTAAATATCATAGAAGAAAGAAGAGCTGAATGTTATGATTTGGCTCTTCTTTTTTTCGTAGTAGAAGCATTTTCTCATAATATTTCTTGACAACTTATTTTTTTAGTCATATAATTAGCGTACAAAGTATTGGTACACGAAAAATAAAACATACGAAGAATATAACAGGCAAATTATTTTGACCAGACAGGAGGATAAAAAGAATGGTTGAATTTAAATTAACGAAAGAACAACTGCTTGCAAAGGAATTGTTCAGAAGTTTCGCTGAGAATGAGATCAAACCAATTTCCAGAGATATGGATGAAGCAGAGAAATTTGATATGGATCTGTTAGATAAGATGAAGAAATACGGTCTGATGGGAATTCCATATTCTAAAGAATACGGTGGAGAGGGAGCAGATGTATTAACATATGCTTTAGCAATGGAAGAGGTATCCAAAGTTGATGCCAGTGCAGGAATCACAATTTCCGTACATACTTCTCTTTGCTGTTCTTGTATTAACGACTATGCATCAGAAGAACAGAAACAGAAATTCTTACGTCCATTAGTTGACGGAAGTAAGATTGGATGTTTTGGACTGACAGAACCAGGAGCTGGAACAGATGCCAGCGGAGTTAAAACAACTGCAAAATTAGACGGTGATCATTATGTATTAAATGGTCAGAAAGTATTTACAACAAACTCTGGATTTGCAGATACATTCATTATTTTTGCTTACACAGATAAGAGTGCAGGAACAAGAGGTATGTCTGCATTTATCGTAGATAGAGACAGCGAAGGATTAACAGTCAGCAAAGATATTCCTCGTATGGGAATCAGAGCAGCATCCAACGCAGAAGTAGCATTAGTTGATGTGAAAGTTCCAAAAGAAAACCTGATCGGAAGAGAAGGAATGGGATATAAGATCGCTATGGGAGCTTTAGCAGGAGGACGTATCGGAATCGGTGCTCAGTCTGTTGGTATTGCACAGGGTGCATTAAATGAAGCGATCAAATACGTAAAAGAAAGAAAACAGTTTGGAAAACCAATCGCAAAATTCCAGAATACACAGTTCTTGATCGCAGCATTACAGACAAAGATTGATGCAGCAAGATTAATGGTATGGAGAGCAGCGAAAGCAAAAGATGATCATGAAAATTTTGCACCACTTGCAGCACAGTGTAAATTATTTGCTTCTGATGTAGCTGTTGAAGTTACAAGAGGAGCAGTTCAGATGCTTGGTGGATATGGATACTCAAGAGAATATCCAGTAGAGAGAATGTATCGTGATGCAAAGATCACAGAGATTTATGAAGGTACATCCGAAGCTATGAAGATGATCGTTGGCGGTGGATTATTAAGATAAGAAAGAAGGAGACAAGAGAATGAAGATTGTTGTTTGTGCAAAACAAGTACCAGATACAACGGAAGTAAAATTAGATCCAAAGACAAATACACTGATCCGTGATGGTGTTCCAAGTATTATTAACCCAGATGATAAAGCAGGAATTGAAGCAGCACTTCAGTTAAAAGAAAAATGCCCAGGAAGTACAGTAACTGTTGTTTCTATGGGACCACCTCAGGCAGATGTTGCATTAAGAGAAGCATTAGCAATGGGATGCGATGATGCATTATTGATCTCAGATCGTGCATTTGGAGGAGCAGATACATGGGCTACTTCTTCTACAATTGCAGCAGCATTAAAGAAATTAGACTATGATGTGATCATCACAGGTCGTCAGGCAATCGATGGAGATACAGCGCAGGTTGGACCGCAGATCGCAGAACACCTTGGAATCCCTCAGGTAAGTTATGTAGAGAAGATGGATGTAGAAGGGGAAGATACTTTAGTTGTCCAGAGACAGTTTGAAGATCGTCACCAGATCATCGAGGTGAAGACACCTTGTCTTTTAACAGCATTAGCTGAACTTGCTGATCCAAGATATATGTCTGTTCACGGTGTATTTGATGCATATCGTGAAAAAGAAGTTAAAGTATGGGGATTAGAAGATATCAAAGATACAGTCAATGAAGGAAATATCGGATTAAAAGGTTCTCCTACCAGAGTTAAGAAATCCTTTACAAAACAGGCAAAAGGTGCAGGAACGATCTTAAATGATCTCTCCGATGACGAAGCAGTTGCCGCAATCGTAGAAAAATTACAGGAAAAACACATCATTTAAGGTAAGGAGGACAATCAAAATGTGTAAAGATGTTTATGTATTTGCTGAGCAGAGAGATGGAAATCTTCAGAAAGTCGGTATCGAACTGATCGGAGAAGCAAGAAAGCTTGCAGATGATCTTGGACAGAATGTAGTTGCAGTTTTACTTGGAAATCAGATTAAAGACAAAGCAAGTGAACTGATCGCTCATGGAGCAGATAAAGTTGTAGTAGTAGATGATGAAATGCTGGCAGAATATGTGACAGAACCATATGCAAAAGCAATGATGGAGATCATTCAGTCCCATAATCCAGAGATTGTTCTCTATGGAGCAACATCGATCGGACGAGATCTTGCACCAAGAGTTTCTGCAAGAATCCACACAGGATTAACAGCAGACTGTACAAAACTTGATATTGATGAAGAAACAAAATTATTAATGATGACACGACCAGCATTTGGTGGAAATATCATGGCTACGATCGTCTGTGAAGATTTCAGACCACAGATGGCAACGGTAAGACCTGGTGTTATGAAAGCATTAGAAGCTGATGAAAGCAGACAAGGTGAGGTTGAAGTTGTTGAAGTAAACTTTACAGATGCAGATATGAATGTTAAGATCCGTGAAGTTGTAAAAACAACACACAAATCTGTAGATATCACAGAAGCTAAGATCCTGGTAGCAGGAGGACGTGGTGTAGGAAATGCAGAAGGATTTAAAGATCTTGAAGCATTAGCGGATACATTAGATGGTGAAGTGGCAGCATCAAGAGCAGCTGTAGATTCAGGATGGATCAGCAATGACCGTCAGGTTGGACAGACAGGTAAGACGGTTCGTCCAGAGTTATACTTAGCATGTGGAATTTCTGGAGCGATCCAGCACGCAGCAGGTATGGAGAATTCAGAATTCATCGTAGCGATCAACCGAGATGAAGACGCAGCGATCTTTGATATCGCAGATCTTGGTGTCGTGGGTGATATTAAGAAGATCCTTCCAAAATTAAATGATGCGATCAAAGCAGTCAAAGAAAAATAAAGTATAAATGAAAACTCCTAAAAACATAAAAACTCAAAAAATTAAAAACTCCAAAAAACAGAAAGATGGACGGCGTGAAAACCGTCTATTTTTCTGCTTTTCGGAAAGTAAAAATACTTGACGAAGAATTGTTGAAATGTTACAATACAAAATATAATTAGCGTACGAAATATTTGCAAAATAAACAAAAGGAGAAATAAGATGAGATTTGTTGTGATTTTAAAACAAATTCCAGATGATTCGATCAAAAAAGAATATCAGGATGTGGATCAGTTAAATGACAGTGATAAGAACGTAATAAAAGAAGCACTGGATTTAAGAGACCGCTATGGTGGAACTGTAGATGTGATCGGATTTGGACCATTATCCGCAGAAGATGTTATGAAAGAGACGCTTACTTATGGAATTGATGATGCCTTCCTGATCGGTGATCCACAATTCGCAGATATGGATGTATCACAGGTAGCCAAGATCGTCGCAGCGGTGATCAAAAAGCTTGGTCCATATGATCTGGTCTTATGCGGACGGCAGGCAATTGATGGAGACAGTGCCCATATGGCTTCTATGACCTCTTGTGCATTGGAAATCCCATTGATCGCGTATTCTGACGAGATCACAGAGATGAAAGATGGAAGTGTTTTCGCAACATGTATGGGTGATCAAATGGCATATAAGGTAGAAGCAAAAACTCCAGCAATGATACTTTCTATCAGAGAGAAGAACAAGAACCGTTTTCCATCCGTACCAGATATCATGAAAACATATGATGGAACATATAAGACAAAGATATTGACGAATGAAGACCTGAATTTTTCTGTGACCAAGGGAAAAGTAACGCAACTTAGAAAATATGAAGTCAAAAGCAGCAAACAGCAAAAACTTGTTATGATCGGGGGAAAAGATGAAGAAGAAAAGGCAACACAGATTCTTCAGTTGTTAAAGCAAAAGAGTGTGATCTAGGAGGTGTTTGGATGAATTTAGGGAAAAAAGAAGGAATCGTTGTTGTTGGAGAGATTCAAAAGAGAGAGATCATGCCGCTGACGTTGGAATTGATCGGGGCAGCAGGAAAACTTTCGAAGGAGAGAAATCTTTCATTGTCAGTTATTCTATCAGGATGTGGGATCAAAGAAGAGGCAAAGAAGCTTTATAATTACGGAGTTGATGAAATCCTCTGTATCGAAGATGAAAAATTAATAGAAGGACATATGCAGCTGCATCATGATGCGGTAATAGAAGTTTTAAAAGAAAAGGATCCGAAAGTGATTCTGATCGGAGGAACGGCATCAGGAAGAGTTCTTGCAGGAAAGACAGCTTATGCATTTGATACAGAATTAGTCTGTGATGCATCGAAACTTACATACGATGAGAAACAGGAACAACTTATCATCACAAGACCGGCATTCGATGGAAAAAATATGGCAGACTTTGTGATCGATCCATCATTGGCATCGGTGATCACGATCCGTACAGGAGTGATGGGAAAAGCAGAATATAAGGAAGACAAACAAGGTGAGATGTTATATGTATATCCAGAATGTCTGAAGGAAGAACGACAAGATCTGATCTATCACGGAGTGGCAGGAAAAAGTGGAAAAGAAGTTCATCTGGATACAGCAAGGATCATAGTTTCCGGTGGCCGTGGGATGAAAGGAGAAGAAGGATTTGCGCTTCTTGAGAGACTTGCAGAGAAGATCGGAGGGGAAGTTGCATGTACAAGACCGTGTGTAGATGCAGGATGGATGCTTCCAACACAGCAGGTAGGACAGTCAGGGATATCTGTAAAACCAAAACTCTATCTTGCATTTGGGATTGCCGGGGCAATTCAGCATATGACAGGAATTGATGCAGATTGCATCATTTCAGTCAATAATAATCCGAGGGCTGCGATCTTTGCATACAGTGATTATGGTGTGGTTTCGGATGCAAAGAAATTACTGGAGAGTATGTTAAAACAGATGGAAGAAGGAAAAGAATTCTTATAAAAATGGATAAAAAAGTATGCTGTGTATCTGGTTTTGATATACAGCATACTTTTTTTAATATAAAGGTAAGTCTTAGAAAATACTGGTTAACGCAATGAATACAAGACAGTCGATCAGAGGAATGAAAATCTGTGTGACTGCGATATCCCAGTAAGCTTCTTTATGTGTTAATTTACAGATACCTAACAAAGTGATCTGAGCGCCCTGATGAGGAAGGGTATCTAAAGTTCCAGCGGCAATCGTGGAAATTCTATGGATATCAGGAAGGCTGGCACCAAGTTTTAAATAAGTATCTTTTAATGCTTTAAAAGCGACTCCCATACCACCAGAAGCAGATCCGCAGGCACCAGCACAAACAGCAACGGTTACCATAACGAAGATTAAAGGAGGCATGGATAGATGTTTTAATCCTGCAACAAGATCAGTAAATCCCTGTGTTTTTGCAACAACACCACCAAATCCTACAACGATAGCTGTGTTAAGGATAGAAACTCCAGAATCAGCGGCACCTTTATTAAAGATATTGATCCATTCCGTCATGCCGTCGATTCGTTTAAACATTAAGATCGTGGCAAGTGCAACACCTGCAAATACAGAAGTTTCAACAGGGAAAGGATGCCATGGATTATTAAATAATACTAAGATCACGATGATCGGAAGGACTGCGATGGCAACATGTGGAAGATCCGGGTTTTCTTCTTCAGAAGGCAGTTCATCCTCAGATAATTGATATTTTAAAGTACTGTCAAAAAATCCATACCCTTTTTTAGTAAAAGAACGGGCACGAAATTCTAACCAGAAGAAAATCATCAAAAACATTGCGATCGCAGTTAACAAAGATGGAACAAACGCAGCCGTAGATGGTGTTCCAAGACTATCCATAGCGATAACATTCTGTACAGAAGGAGAACCAGGTCCACTCATAGACCAAGTCCAGCATCCTGCAGAGATGGCAGCAGGGATCAGGCGGCGGGTAAGATTTGCTTCTTTGAACAGATTAAGTGCGATAGGGTAAATAACAAAGAATACAACGAATCCGCTGACACCACCAAAGGTTAATAAACCAGTGATGATCATAATGATCGGTGCTACAAATTTTCCGTGACATAAACTGGCGATCGCACGTGCGATCGATTCTGCTGCACCAGTATACTGGTAAACAGCTCCGAACAAAGCTCCTACAAAGAATACCAAAAAGTAACTTGTGACATATTCTGCTGCGGCAGGCATGAATAAGTTTTTTAAACTGTCAAGAATCGGCATGCAGGAGCAGATGATCACAAAGGAAGTTACAAGAGGAGCGAGGATCAAAGCACTCATCTGTTTAAAAGCTAATAAACCAAATAAGATGATAGCAATGACCAATACTAAAATATGTATATTCATATAAATCTCCTTTTGGGGGACAATAAACTAGTTATTCAAGACCCATGATCTCATCTTTAAAAATCCGTTCATCCATGAGTTTCGGTTCGCCATCCATTTTTGGTACGAATCCCATATGGTCAAGAATCTGAGTCTGGATGTCAATTCCAGGTGCAACTTCAGTCAGATAAACGCCATCTTCTCGAAGTTCAAAGACAGCACGTTCTGTGATATACATAACTGGCTGGCCAACTTTATTGGCATATTTACCAGAGAAAGTGATCTGTTCTACGGTATCAATGAATTTATCAGATTTTCCTTCCTGGTCAATGATCAGTTTTCCGTCTTTTGTAGAACATTTTAAACCACCGGCAGTAAATGTTCCGCAGTAGTATACACGTTTAGCGTTCTGAGTAATATTAACGAAACCACCGCATCCTGCAATACGTGGTCCAAACTTGCTGACATTGATATTTCCATCTTTATCTGCCTGAGCAAGACCTAAGAATGCATCATCGACTCCACCACCATCATAGAAGTCAAACTGTGCAGGCTGGTCTAAGATCGCCTGAGCATTTACAGCCCCGCCAAATTGAGGTCCACCTTGAGGTACACCACCGACAGGACCAGCTTCTACTGTTAAAGTAAAGTGATCTCCGATACCTTCTTCATTTGCAACCATAGAGATATATTCAGGAATACCAATTCCAAGGTTTACAACGGTGTCAGGACGTAATTCCATCGCAGCTCGACGTCCAATGATCTTCTTAGGGGAAAGAGAAGGAGCTTCAAGGCTTCCAAGAGGAACACGAAATTCTCCAGTCATAGAACCATCATATTCACATCCGACACACTGTGTATGGTTTTCTTTGTTCTCTGTGACAACAACCGCATCTACGTAGATTCCAGGGACCTTTACAAGTTTTGGATCAACGTCTGTGACAACTTTCTCTACCTGTACGATAACTTTACCACCACAGTTTTTTGCAGCCTGTGCGATCGCAGTAGCTTCAGCAGTACAACATTCATGTTCCATTGTAATGTTTCCATATTCATCCGCATAAGTAGCACGGATCAGTGCGACATCGACATGGATCGCCTTATATAAGAGGCGTTCTTCTCCGCAGATATTAACAACTTCTACAAGATCTTCGGTTGTGATATCATTTAATTTTCCACCTTCTACACGTGGATCTGCAAATGTATAAAGACCAACATGTGTTAAAGTACCAAGTTTCTTGGCAGCAATATCACGATAAAGCTGTGATAAAGTACCCTGAGGAAGGTTATAGGCTTTGATCTTATTTTGCATGATTAGCTCACCCAGTTTAGGAGCCATATTATAGTGACCAGCAATAACCGTTGATGTCATACCCTCATGTGCAAAATGATCAGCACCACTTCCATCACGATTTCCCTGTCCAGCAGCATAAAAGTAAGTCAGATTTTTTGGGGAACCGGTTTCTAAAAATCGTTTTTCTAACGCAGAAGTTAATTCTTCTGGCAGATCACATGCTACAAAACCGTTGGTAGAGACGGTCATACCGTCTTCTACCAAGTTTGCAGCCTCAGCAGCAGTTAAAATTTTTACTTTAGCCATGGCTTTTTCCTCCCAAAATCACTCTAGAAATCTGTAAGATTTGCTTTACGTTTCTCTAAGAAAGCTGTCATACCTTCTTTTTTGTCATCAGTTGAGAATGCAAGACCAAATAAGTCTGCTTCTAATGTTAATCCGCTTGAAAGGTCTGTTTCTGTACCAGTGTTGATTGCTTCTTTTGCAAGAGAAATAGCATAGCTTCCTTTGCTCATGATCTTCTCAGCCATTGCCTTACAGGTATCAAGTAATTCAGCCTGAGGAACTACTTTGTTAGCAAGTCCGATTCTGTAAGCTTCATTAGCATCGATCATATCACATGTAAAGATCAATTCTTTTGCACGTCCTTTACCAACCAGACGAGCAAGACGCTGTGTTCCACCGAAACCAGGAAGGATACCAAGTCCTGTTTCAGGCTGTCCGAATTTTGCGTTATCAGATGCGATACGGATATCACAAGCCATAGAGATCTCACACCCACCACCTAATGCGAAACCATTGACAGCAGCGATCGTAACCTGAGGCATTGTTTCAAGTTTTAAGAAAGCTTCTTTTGCAAGCATTCCCATTTTTCTACCTTCTGCAGGTGTTGCATTTACCATTTCAGAGATATCAGCTCCAGCAACGAAAGCTTTTGCTCCAGAACCTGTTAAGATCACAACTTTGATATCTTTTCTCTCAGAAATTTCAGAGAAGCAAGCATCAAGTTCTGCTAAAGTTTCACTGTTTAGGGCGTTTAAAGATTTTGGACGGTTAATAGTAACAACGGCGATTTCGTTTTCCACTTCCATTAATAAATTGTTCATAACATATCCTCCTACATAGATTAAAAATAAATAATAAAATAATAAACAATGTATGCAATTTTTGGCAACACGAATATTTAGCATACAAATAACTTGTGCCTACATTATGCGCCCTTGTTATTAATTTGTCAATAAAAATTAGTGAAAATATATAAAAAAATAAAAGAATAAAAAAATGTATTGACAAAATGAACAAATAAAAATATAATTAGCACACAAAGTATTTGCACGCAAGTAATAAGACAAACAAACAATTACAAAGGCGTTCAGATAAAGTGATAATAAAAGAGAATAAGCCTAAGTAAGAAGAAAGGAAGATGTACGATGAATTTTGAATTAACACAACAGCAGGCAGCCATTCAGGAAACAGCAAGAAAATTTGCACAGGAAGAATTACTTCCAGGAGTATTAGAAAGAGATGCAAACAGTGAATTCCCAGTCGAACAGTTTCATAAGATGGGAGAACTTGGATTAGTCGGTCTTCCATATCCCAAAGAAGTTGGAGGACAGGGTGCAGATTATCTTTCCTATGTATTAGCAGTTGAAGAAATTTCCAAAGTTGATGCATCTATGGGAATTGGATATTCTGTTGTAACTTCTCTTTATGGTGGAAGTATCATGAACTCTGCAGCACCAGTAGAGAAGAAGAGAGAATTCTTAGAGGAAGTATTATCAGGAAAATGCTTCGGTTCCTTTGGACTGACAGAACCTAACGCAGGGTCTGATGCTGGTGGATGTGTCACAGTAGCAGAAAAAGATGGTGATGATTACATCTTAAACGGATTAAAATGCTTTAATACAAATGGACCATTAGCAGATTACACAGCGGTTTATGCACTGACAGAACCAGAAAAGAAAGCCAAAGGATTATCTTGCTTTGTAGTTAAGAAAGGAACACCTGGATTCAGTGTTGGAAAGATTGAAGATAAGATGGGAATCCGTTCTGCACAGGTATCAGAGATGATCCTTGAGAATGTAAGAGTACCAAAAGAAAATATGATTGTAGAATCTGGACAGGGATTCAAACTTGCAATGAAAACATTGGATGGTGGACGTATCGGTGTTGCTGCCCAGGGACTTGGAATCGCAGAAGGTGCATTTGAGATTGCCAAAGAATATCTAAAGACAAGAGAACAGTTTGGAAAACCATTATATAGAAATCAGTATCTTGCATTCAAGATGGCAGAACTTGAGATGGAAATCGAAGCAGCGAAATTAATGTTATATAAAGCAGCAACAGATAAACAGGAAGGAAGACCATACTCACTGCCAGCAGCGAAAGCAAAATATTTATGTACAGAAGCAGCAATGCATGTTACAACAGAAGCTGTACAGATGTTAGGTGGAAACGGATATATGAAAGAATATCATGTAGAACGTATGATGAGAGATGCGAAGATCACACAGATTTACGAAGGAACAAATGAAATCCAGAAACTGATCGTAAGCGGAGCAATCTTCCGATAGAAAAGAATATAAAATTAAAAATTTCTTCTCCTTAAGTAAAAAGTTATCGGATAGGTTTGAACTATCTGATAACTTTTTTCTATTTCTTCATAGAAAATTTTAATGAAATCTACTATGAAACAAAAAAGGAGAGAAAACTAAATTACTTGACACATAAAAAAAAGCAAGCTACACTAATATTAGTGTGCGAAATATTTAAAGGAGAAATTATATGGAACTAACACAATGTATTAATTATTTATTAACAACAGCACAGCATAAAGTTTTTCAGGAGATGAGTTCCAGACTTGAAAAGTTTGATGTAACACCAGTTCAGTATGGTGTCATGTATTGTTTATGGATCGAAGGAAAAACAAAACCAAAAGAGATCGCAGCAGAATTAAAGCTAGAGAACTCTACGATCTCCGGAGTTTTAGAACGTATGGAGAAGAAGGAACTGATCGAACGTCAGGTAAGCAAAGAAGACCGTAGATTTATAGAAGTTGTATTAACAGAGAAAGGAAAAGCATTACAGAATCCGATCCTTGCGACGGTAGAAGAAGTGAATAAAGATGTATTGTCTGAGATGTCGCAGGAAGAACAAAGTGAACTGAAGAAAGCCTTGAGGATTCTGGGTGGACTGGAGGACGAATAAAGAGAACTCTGGTCATGACAGACAGGGATAAGTATGAGAGTAACAATTCGACAAATTGCAGAAGAATCAGGAGTTTCCAGAGGAACGGTAGACCGTGTATTGAATAACAGGGGAAAAGTTCGTCCAGAAGTAGAAGAACGAGTCCGTAAAGTAGCAGAGGAGCTTGGATATAAGCCAAATCTTTTAGGTCGTGCATTGATCAAGATGAAAGAGAATATCAAGATCGGTGTGATCCTTCAGGATACAGGAACGCCTTATTTAAAAACATTATCGGATGGGATCAAGAAGGCAAAAGGCGAAGTAGAAGATTTTGGTGGAACTGTCATTGTGAAAGCGGTAGATTATGGTAATGTAGAACAGAACTTAGCGGCAATGAATAAGCTGAAAGAAGCAGGGATCAAAGGGCTTGTGCTGATGCCGATCAATGATAAGAGAGTTCTTCAGAAGATCGATCAGTTTACAGAAGAATATGGGATATCCGTTGTCACAGTGAATGCAGATGTGGAAGATACAAAGAGAATTTGTTTTGTTGGACAGAACTCTGTACAAAGCGGCAGGGCAGCAGCAGGATTAATGCATGATATTCTAAGAGAAGAAGAAGGAACGATCGCAGTGATCTCTGGAATTGAGACGAATACTTCATTAAGTGACAGAATCTATGGATTTTGTGACGAGATGAAGAAAATTTCACCAAAGACTGAGATATTAGATACAAAATACTGCTTTGAGGATGATCTGATCGCAGCACATCTGACAGAGAGTATTTTGAACCGTTACGAAGATTTATCTGCGATTTATATTACCTGTCATGGAGAAAAAGGGGTATGTGATACCCTTAGGAAACATAAGAAGATGAAGAAAGTGACCATCATTGCATGTGACCTGTCACGGCAGAATTACAGATATCTAAAGAATGGAGACATCAAGTATCTGATCGGGCAGGATGGACGTTATCAAGGATATGAAGCTGTCATGACCTTATATCGGTTATTATTTAATGATGAGCCGCCCAAAAAAGAACATAAGTATACAGATATTATTGTAAAAACAAAGTACAATATTTAATGATGTAAGTGAGAATAAGAACAAGATCAGGGAAATATCCTTGGTCTTGTTCTTATTTTCGTACATTTGCACAAAATTTAGGAAGAATTTTTGTGCAGTTTACCAATTGTGTGCTCGAACACAAAGTGCTATAATTCAAAACATAAAAGATGTGCTCGAACACAAAACACAAAAAACAAATCAAAAGCGTATTAGAAAAGGAGAAACAATTATGGTAAACGTAGGAATTATTGGAGCAGGAAGAATCGGACAGGTACACATGAACAGCATTTTAACAAGAGTACCAAATGCAAAGATCAAAGCAGTTGCAGATCCATTCTTAAGTGAAGAAGCAGACAAGAAAGCAAAAGCAGCTGGAGCAGAGTATACAACAAAAGATTACAAAGATATCTTAGCAGACAAAGATATTGATGCAGTGATCATTTGTTCATCAACAGATACTCATTCCCCAATCTCAATTGAAGCGATCAAAGCAGGAAAACATGTATTTTGTGAAAAACCGATCGATCATGATGTAGACAAGATCAAAGAAGTTATCAAAACATTAGAAGGAACAGGACTTAAATATCAGGTAGGATTTAACAGAAGATTTGACCACAACTTTGAAGCAGCACAGAGAGCTGTTGTCAATGGAAAGATCGGAGCACCTCATATCATCAAGATCACATCAAGAGATCCTGAGCCACCAAGTGCTGAATATGTAAAAGTATCTGGAGGAATGTTCCTTGATATGACAATTCATGATTTTGATATGGTACGATTCCTTGCAGGATGTGATGCAGAAGAAGTTTATGTACAGGCAGCAAACCTTGTAGATCCTGAGATTGGAAAAGCAGGTGATGTTGACACAGCGATCATCACATTGAAGATGGAAAATGGAGCACTTGCAGTAATCGATAACTCTCGTCAGGCAGTTTATGGATATGATCAGAGAGCAGAAGTATTCGGATCTAAAGGAATGGTAGCGATCAAGAATGATTCTGATTCTACAGCAGTGATCAGCAACGAAGATGGTGTAACAGGAGAAAAACCACAGTTCTTCTTCCTTGAAAGATACATGGATGCATATGGAAAAGAAATGGTTCAGTTCATTGATGCAATTGAAAATGACACAGAAACACCATTAGGAGTAGAAGATGGATTAAAACCAGTACTTATGGGACTTGCAGCAAAGAAATCAGTAGAAGAAGGCCGTCCAGTAAAAATTTCAGAAATTGAATTCTAATTTGAAGGAGAGTGTATATGGAAAAACATACAAATGAGGTTGAAGACAATCAGATGAGAGCACTTAGCTGGAAGACCAGAGTGTCTTACGGCTTAGGTGATACAGCGTGTAACGTTGTATACGGAATGATCGGAAGCCTGTTAACGATCTTTTATACTGATTATGTTGGAATCAGTGCAGCAGCGATTGGTGTGATCATGCTGATATCCAGAATTTTTGATGGATGTTCTGATGTTATCATGGGATTCGTTGTCAATAAAACACACAGCAAATATGGTCAATCCAGACCATGGATCTTATGGATGGCGATTCCATATGCAGTATCGGCAGTATTATTATTCACAGTACCACATACTGCAACTAACATACAGTTAATATATATTTTCGTAACTTATAATTTTACAGCAACGGTCTGCTATACAGCGTTGAATCTTCCATACGGAAGTTTATCTGCGATGATGACAAGATCTTCCAGAGAAAGAGATATGTTAAGTATCGTTCGTATGGCACTTTCTCCGATCGGAAGAATCATGGCAGTTACATTTACAACACCACTGGTTAAATTATTTGGGGATGACCAGGCAGCGTGGGTAAAGACAATGGCAATCTGGGCAGTCTTAGCACTCCTAATGCTGATCACGTGTTTTAAAAACTGTGAAGAAAAAGTTAAGATCAAAGTAGTGAAAAAAGAAAAGATCCCTGTAGGAAAGACATTTTCAGCATTACTGAAAAACCAGTATTTCTGGGCAGTACTGATCTTATGGATGATGCAGAACGTCATCACATCGATCACAGGAACGATCCTTCCATACTACTGTAAGTATATTCTTGGAAATGATACATGGATGTACAGTGTATTATACATGGTAGAAACAGTTACATTGATCGCAGCTACTTTATGCAGTCCGTTATTATTAAAACGACTTGGAAAGAGAAATATGTCCTTGATCGGGTGTATCGGATGTCTGATCGGACAATTCGTATTCATGGTCAAGCCAGAGAGTTTTTATTGGTTACTTGGATGTTGTATCATCAGAGGAATCTGTTTTGCACCATTAAACTCTGTAATTTTCGGAATGTTAGGAGATGTTGTAGAATTTGGTCAGTGGAAAACACATTTACGTCAGGAGAGTTTCATCTTCGCGATCGGATCTGTTGGTACAAAGCTTGGAAACGGAATCACAGCTGCAGTTTTAACACAGTTATTAGCATTTAGCGGATATGTCAGCAAAGCTGGTGTTACAACACAGCCACAGTCAGTTGTTAATATGATCATGAATATCTATAAAGTAGGACCATTGATCGTATGGGTAACAGTCGTTATTATCTTACTTCTGTACAGATTGGATAAAAAATATCCAATGATCATGAAAGAATTAGAAGAGAGAGAAGCAAGAGGCGAATTATAAAAATTTTGCACAGTGTGTGCTCGAACACAAGAAAGGAATAAGAGATGTTTGATAAGAATAAAGTAAAATTAGGAATTGCACCAATCGCATGGACAAATGATGATCTTCCAGATCTTGGAGCTGAAAATACATTTGAACAGTGTGTCAGTGAAATGGCACTTGCAGGATTTACAGGGTCAGAAGTAGGAAATAAATATCCAAAAGATCCAGCAGAATTAAAGAAAGCATTAGATCTTCGTGGAATCGAAATTTGTAATCAGTGGTTTTCATCTTTCCTGATCACAAAACCATTAGAGGAAGTAGAAAAAGAATTCCGTGCACAGTTAGAGTTCTTAAAAGCAATGGGAGCAAAAGTGATCGGAGCTTCTGAACAAAGTTACAGTGTACAGGGACAGGAAGATACACCAGTTTTTGGACATAAATATGTGATGGACGATGAAGAATGGGATACATTCTGCAACGGAATGAATTATCTTGGAAAGATTGCAAAAGAGGAATACGGAATCGCATTAACATTCCATCATCATATGGGAACAGTCGTACAAGACCCAGATGAAGTAGAACGCATGATGGCAAATACAGATCCAGAATACGTAAGTTTATTATTCGATACAGGACATTTTACTTACTGTGGAGCAGATCCATTAGAAATGGTGAAAAAATATGTAAACCGTATTAAACATGTGCATTTAAAAGATATCCGTCCAGAAGTTGTAAAAGAAGTGAAAGACAACGATTTAAGCTTCCTTGAAGGAGTAAGAAGAGGTGCATTTACAGTACCTGGAGATGGATGTATTGATTTTGATCCGATCTTTAAAGTATTAGAGGAGAATGGATATGAAGGATATATGCTTGTAGAAGCAGAACAAGATCCAGCAAAAGCAAATCCATTAGAATATGCGATCAAAGCACGTAAATTTATCAGAGAAAAAACTGGATTATAAACCAGGAGAAAGAGGCATATTATGGGGAATACATTGATCACGATCAGCCGACAGCACGGAAGCGGTGGAACAAAAGTAGCACAGATTTTGGCAGAGAAATTAGGAATATGGTACTACAACAGAGAGATTCTTTATATTGCCGCAGATAAGATCGGATATGATTCTCTCGATGAAAAGAGCATGGATGAGATTAATTATAAAAAGGCTTCCAAATATATGGAAGGACTTAGTATCATGACAGGTTCAAGAAATCATATTCCAGTTTATAATCAGATGTTCAAAGAACAGTCTAAGATCATAAAGAAATTAGCAGGATACGGATCTGGCGTCTTCTTAGGAAGATGCGCAGATTACGTATTAAAAGATGAACCAGGAGTGTGCTCCGTGTATCTTTATGCAGAGGAATCTTACCGTATAAAGCATCTGTCAGAAAAAGAAGGAAGAGCGGTAACAGCAGAAGAAATCCGAAAAGAAGATAAGATGCGTTCATCATACTACAGTTATTATACTGGAAGAAACTGGTATGATATGGAAAATTATGATCTTGCGATCAATCTAGCGACCATTGAAGCAGAAGAAGCTGCACAATTGATCCTTGATTATATGGAAAAAAGAAAATAAACTCCAAATTGATTGACAACATTACAAGAAAGTGCTAAATTGTTATCAAAAGATAACCAATAAATACTCAATAGATAATCAAAAAAGGAGAAATGAGATGAAAAAAAGGAATGGGATGATGGCAGCAGGAGCTTTCGCGATCTTGTTTACCGGATTTCCACATATATGGTCAATTTATCAGCCATATGTACTCTCTGAGACAGGCTGGAGCGAAAGTATGGTATCAATTTGTTTTTATCTTCCAACTTTGTTTTTTGTAGTTGGTAATATATTTGGTGGAAGAATCTATGACAAAGGATATGGAAGAATAACCCTCGGAATCGGAGGGAGCGTATTTGCAGGTGGGATCATATTATCAGCATTGACTTTAGGAATTCATCCAATGATCACTTATATGATGCTAGGTGTCATGCAGGGAATCGGACAAGGAATGATCTATGCAGTCGTACTTGCAACAGCACAGAAGTGGTTTCCTCATAAGACCGGATTTGCTTCAGGAGTTGTGATCACGGCGAATGGATTATGTGGATTCATCTTATCTCCGATTAGTAAGCTCTTATTAGAAAGAGGTGGAGTAAGAATGGCATTGATATCTGTTGGGTTTCTGGTTTTCTTATCAGCAGTTTGTGCTGTCTGCTTTGTCAGACAGCCAGAGGCAGAAAATATAGAAACAAAAGAAAATCAGATATATGCAGGACAACAATATACATCAGTTCAGATGATCAGAACAAAGAAGTTTTATTATCTTGTAGCCACGATGATGTGTGGTCTGATGCCGTATTATCTGGTGTCACCGATTTCACAGACGATTCAGATTGAGAGAGGAATCTTACAGGCAGTTGCTGTAGGTTCCGTGATGGCAGGATCTATACTGAATGCAGGGATCAGACTGATCCTTCCAACACTTGCAGACAGAGCAGGAAGGATTACTTGTATTCAAGGAGTTTTGTTTGTTGCAATGATTGCTATGCTCTTTTTAATCAGTGGAAATAACAGGCTCATCACAATGGCAATTATCCTAGCCTATGGATGTTTTGGCGGTATTATGGGAAGTTTTCCATCATTATCAAGTGAGGTTTTTGGGCTTCGATATGCAGGACAGAATTATGGAATCATCATGTCAGGGATCATCATCGTAACGATCACCTCGCCGGTCATATCGAATATGATACTGATCCATGAATTGTCAGAGGTAGTAAGATTTATGACAGGATTTTGTTTTGCAGTGATCGCATTAGGATTTAGTATGTTATTAAAAAAAGAGATAAATCAATCAGGAAAGGAAGTAAAAAATTATGGCACTTGTTAAAATGAAAGATCTGCTTCTTAGAGCACAGAAAGAAAACAAAGGATGTGGAGCATTCAGTGTAGGAAATATGGAGATGGTAAAAGGTGCGATCAAGGCAGCAGAAGAACTTGATACACCGATCATCCTTCAGATCGCAGAAGTGAGATTAGACCATTCACCACTGCATCTGATGGGACCTATGATGTTAGAAGCAGCAAGAAATGCAAAAGTAGATGTTGCGGTACATCTGGATCATGGATTAAAATTTGAGACGATCAAAAAAGCATTAGAATATGGATTTACATCTGTTATGCTCGATGCATCCAGAGATTCATTTGAAGAAAATATTGAAAAAACAAAGAAAGTGGTAGAACTTGCAGCAAAATACGGTGCCACTGTCGAGGCAGAATTAGGACTTGTTGGTGGAAGTGAAGATGGAAAAAGCGACCATGGAATCCGTTGTACAAACCCAGAAGATGCGAAGATCTTTTGTGAAAAAACAGGAATTGATGCACTGGCAGTAGCGATCGGAAATGCACATGGAGATTATCCAGTTGCACCACAGTTAGAATTTGGTGTGTTAGAAGAAATCCATGATAAAACAGGAATCCCTCTTGTGCTTCATGGAGGAAGCGGGATCACAGATGCTGATTTCCAGAAAGCGATCTCACTTGGAATCCGCAAAGTCAATATTGCAACAGCAAGCTTTAAGAGCTTGACAAAAGAAGTAGAAAACTATCTGGCAACAGAAGGTGCACATAATTACTTTGATATGAATGAGGCAATGGTACTTGGAACGTATAAGAATGTAAAACATCATATCGAAGTATTTAACTGTAAATAAATGATAAATGAAAAATGAAACAGGTATTGCATGAAAAAATGCAATACCTGTTTTTTTAGTGCGCCTTGCGGCGCACGTCACTAATGGATGAAAGTTCCTAATCCGCCCTAGTAGTGG
>OMGU01000656.1_pt1 | contig 35931 bp, 36 predicted proteins | sample 1646121 | NCBI WGS metagenome assembly OMGU01 (sample SAMN05578581, study PRJEB25193) | human gut metagenome | biome: Human Microbiome; feature: human-associated habitat; material: feces | host: Homo sapiens | place: USA:Birmingham
TCATGTTTCTGGTATGGCCATACATGCTCCCTCTTTCATTGCGGTAATATAGCCGATATGTCAGCAGATCGATCTCCTCATAGTGCATATCAAAAAAAGAGACGATTTCCTGCGCCGCATTATCAGAGAGCGTATCGTCCGAGTCCAGAAACATGATATATTTCCCACGCGCCGCCCGAATGCCGGCGTTTCGTGCCGCCGATACGCCCTGATTCTCCTGGGAGATTAGGCATATATTTTCATACTGGTTCGCAAAACGACGGCAAATCTCCTCACTGCTATCGGTCGAACCGTCATTGATGAGCAACACCTCCATGTGGGAAAAGCCGATCGTCTGCCCTATCAGGCACTCCATACAGGGTTCCACAAAATTTTCCGCATTGTAAACTGGGACGATCACGGAAATATCATAGGGGAACTTCATAGTCATACTCCTTTTACGAAATTAGACTGAGAATGCGCTCCACAGCATGTCCGTCGCAGGCATTCATATAATCGTGCTTGAACCGCTGCACCTCTGGCGGGCATCCGCCGGTGCCGAGCTGCCAGACCGCCCGTATCAGCGCATCGGTATCCACCGCCACAGGGCCCGGCACGAAGGAACGGTATGGCTGGTAAAAACCGCGTTCCTTATCATACACATCGAGATCATACGCAAAAAATACCATTGGCCGTTCCAGAAGGGCGTATTCAAAAATCAGGGAGGAATAATCCGAAATCAAAAGATCCGCCGCGCATAAGCAGATCTCAATGGGAAGATCCTTGTCCGCTGTAAAGGAGAAGCCGTCCTGCGAATGTGGCGGCTCCTTCCGGCTTTGCTCCACAAACGGATGCAATTTACTTAGCACAGCGTACTCTTCGCCCAGCGCTTTCTTCATGACGGCAAAATCAGGAAAGCCATCGTTATGCGCGTCATACATAGAGGTCCCGCGGAAGGTCGGTGCATACAGGATGATTTTCCGGTTGCCAATCTCCGGAAAGCGGGAAAGCACCCTCTGGCGCGCCTGCGATACGAAGGCGGGGTCAAAATAGCGATCTGTCCGCGGGACACCCAGCGGTTTTATCACGCTTTCGTCACAGCGGAAGGCATCCGCATAAAAAGGAATCACCTTTTCTGCGGAAACCGGGACATCCGTATAAGTATTATGGATTGGGTAACGCTCGATCATGCGGCCCTTTTTATCGCCCCAGGTACTGCCCAGTGTGGAATACCCCCATTTTTTAAATGCGCCGCAGGCATGCCAGAGCTGAACAACCTTGGTCCCCTCCCGCGGCTTGGCCGCATAAACCGGAAAATAATAATCCGTCAGGAATACGCAGCGGCACTGCGCATAATAATAGATGAACCGCAAGTAATTGCAAAAGGACCGAATCTGTGCGCTGATCGGATTTCCCGCATGCTTGGGCTTCAGGCACAATACACAGCGATATCCCCGTCCAATCAGCTCGTCATAGAGGCATTGCATATTGTCCGGCAGCGTGCGGACACAATCGTTTGCAAAAACGACGAGCTTGCGCTTGACCGGCCGCTTCGAAAACAACCGGTAGCACCAGGGCCAAAAATGAAAATATAGGAAATCCCGTTTCCGTTCCCGGGCTGCAAATTCGTGATCCATGAAACATCCCCTGTTCCTGTATTGTCCGAATTGTTAAGCTATGTGTTATATTCTACACGAAATTTAATTTCCATATAGCTTTTATAAGAATTTACCTGTCGATTTTTACATGTAATAAGGAAAATTTCGATCAACCGATAAAAATCGCATCGTATTGGTTGACTTTTACAACGTGGGCCCTTAATATAAATACGATAAAAATCATCTTGAGGAGCGTGTGTCTTTTGAGCGATCCCACCAAGGTACAGGCATACCTCAAAACCATCGATGAAGTCATCCAAAAGGGCCCCTTCAAAGACGATTGGGAAAGCCTCTCCCACTATGGGATTCCGGACTGGTATGCGCGGGCAAAATTCGGCCTGTTCGTCCATTGGGGCGTTTATTCTGTTCCTGCTTTTCACAATGAGTGGTATTCCCGCGAAATGTATCAGAAGGGTAGCAGAACTTATGCGCACCACCTGAAAACCTATGGCCGGAACTTCGGCTACAAGGATTTCATCCCGCAGTTCAAGGCGGAACACTATAATCCGAAGGAGTGGGCGGAGCTTTTTGCAGAAAGCGGCGCCCGGTATGTTACGCCTGTTGGAGAGCATCACGACGGCTTCAAAATGTATCCGAGCGAGCTGTGCGAATGGAACGCCGTCAATATGGGGCCCAAACGGGACGTATATGGAGAACTGAAAAAGGAACTCACCGACAGAGGGATCAAATACTGCTCCTCTAGCCACCGCGCCGAACACTACTGGTTTATGAACGGCGGGCGCAATATCCCGGGCAGCGACGTGCAGGACGAGAGATACCGCGAGTTTTACGGTCCCTCTGTTGCGAAGGCAAAGGGCGATCCCAGCAGACGTCCGGAGGGTTCCATCGTCCCGTCGCAGGCATGGCTGGAGGACTGGCTTGCTTCCACCTGCGAGCTTGTTGACGTCAACCGCCCCTATACCATATATTTCGACTGGTGGGTGCGGCAGCACGCCTTTCGCCCTTATATGAAAAAATTTTTGGCGTACTACTATAACCGATCCCGCGAATGGGGCATGGAGGTCTGCGTCTTCTACAAATGGGATGGCGTGATGTTCCACTGTGCCGTGTTGGACATTGAGCGCGGGCAGCTCGCCGCCATCAATCCCCGCCCTTGGCAGAACGATACCGCCATTGCGAAGAACTCCTGGGGCTATACGCAGGGCAACGACTTCAAAACGCCCTATGAGCTCATCTGCAATCTCATCGACGTGGTCAGCAAAAACGGTTGCCTGATGCTCAATGTCGGCCCGAAGGCGGATGGTACGATCTGTCCCGAGGAGGCAGCTGTCCTGCGCGAAATCGGAAAATGGCTGCAGATCAACGGGGAAGCGATCTACGATACGTCGCCCTATAAAATTTTCGGTGAGGGGCCTTCCAACTGCGGCGGGTCCTTCCATGAGAAATTCTCGTTTACCAAAAAAGATTTTCGTTTTACCTATAAGCCGGATGCGCTTTATGTGTTTGCGCTCATGCCCAATCAGAAGAATATTTACCGCCTGAAAACGCTCGGCTCCAAAGACGATGCGCTAAACTATCAGATCCTCGGCGTTTCCCTGCTCGGCCGGAATTGCAACGTATCCTTCACCCAGACAAACGACTATCTCGAGCTGCACGCGGCTACAGACGAACGCTTTGAGATGCCTGTCTGTTTTAAAATTTCCATAGACTGACGCCGGAAGGAGGCGTGTAGATACTCCTGCTCCGCCTGACGGCGCCTCTCTTTGACGGTTTGCCTGTGAAACGGAAGCATCAAACAGAGCGGTTTACCCTGCTGCTGTACCAATTAAACCGAGCGCGCTGCAAAATGTGCATGTCTACATTTTGCAGCGCGCCCTTTTCTCTTTAGAGGATGGCGGCAGCATCCTCACGTCCGGAATTTCAGCTGTTTCCCCAGCCATTCCTGCGCGAGCATGAGCCAGCGCGCCGGATACGGATGGGATTTGTCGCAGGTGCGCAGGGAGCAGTCTGCCAGCCCGTGGTGCCCGGTCTCAAAAATATGCAGGTCAAAGGGAATTTCCTTTTTCGCAAGCGCACCCGCAAAAAGCAGGCTATTTTCCACATCTACGCTTTTGTCGTCCGCCGTATGCCACAAAAACACGGGCGGCATATTGGACGGGATATGATTTTCCAGCGAAAGGGCGGCGCGCCGCTGCGGCGTGTCCGGCGTTTCTCCGAGCAGGAGCCGGATAGAGCCCTCGTGCGCATGCTCCCGTCCCGCCGTCAGGACCGGATAGCATAGGACGACCGCATCCGGACGGGCGGAAGCCCTTGTTTCCCCCTTTAAAACCGACCGATCTGCAAAAAAGACGCTTACCCCCGCCGCCACGTATCCCCCAGCGGAAAAGCCCATTACCGCAACCTTTTGGGGGTTCACGTAAAACCGCTTCGCCTCCCTGCGGATGGTCTGCATCGCCCATGCTGCGTCGCCGATCGGAGCCGGAAACGCTGCCTGTTCTCCCAGAGAATATTGCAGCACAAACACCTGATACCCCTGCGCCGCAAAATGCATGGCGATCGGCTCCGCTTCGCGGTTGGAGCAGGAGGAAAACCCACCCCCCGGGCAGACGAGCAGTGCCGGGCGGGCATCAGAAAAGGTGCAGCGGTCTACCTGATCGAGCAGATAGGTGGTCAGATAGATATCCCTGCGACCGTCATAGCGGTAAATCGTCTCAATTTTCATGCAAATCGGCATCCTTTCCATAGAGATTCTGCAAAACATGTGAATATGTCCACAAGCTGGGGCCGCACTGCGCTCATTCTCCTTATGGCTCAGGTTTTTTCACGGTAACCTCGGCCATCGGCATCATATGGTCGAAAAACACCTGATGATCTGGCCCATCGCAATTGCAGGAATCATATTTTCCGAAACACAAGGTTATTATACCGCCCTTTTCTTACATTGAAAAGATCGCCTGCAAAAAGGGCGGCCCTGCCCCATGCGTTTTTGGCATAGGACAGGGCCAATGTATAGAAAGGGGTATGAAAATGGCAAATCACTACACTTCCAAAAGTATCCGGTGCTAAAATGTCCCCTCCGGCTCACCTGCAAGCGTCAGGGAGATATTCAGATTGCCGTTTCGACGGCGGATCGCGTCGAGGAATTCCTTCTGCCCGGCTTCGTCCTTCAACTGGATATCGTAAACGACCTCAAAAAGCGATCCAAAATCGCAGGTTTTTACTTTTCTCCGCGTCCAGGATACGGTATACTGCTCGAGAAGGTCGTCAAACAGGCCGTGGAAATTCAGGTTTTCCGGCACTGTGATCTTCAGCGTCATCTGCGTCGTCTTCGGCTGGCCGAATCGCACAGCCTGCAGGCAGGCCATCACAGCGCATAAAATCACGGCGAACAGCACCGCGTAGCCGATATATCCCATGCCGCAGGCAAGGCCCACGCCGAGGGTAAAGAACACATAGGCGATATCCTTCGGATCGCCCGGCGCACTGCGGAAACGGATGAGGGAAAACGCACCCGCAAGGCTGAATGCCCGCGCCACATTATTGCCGACCAGCAAGATGATGATGGCGATGATGGCGGGCAGCATAATCAGGGTGGCAGGGAAGCTGTGTGCATAGCCTTCCTTACGGTGCGTTGCGAGATATGTCAGGCTGATGAGCAGACCAAGCAACAGGGACGATAGAATGATCAGGCAGGCGTTCAACGGGCTTAAATCACCTGCTACTGAGGAAAAAAGTGTATTGAGCATGGAAATCCATCCTTTCTGCCGAATATTGCTGGAGTTATGAAATCCGCCAGGGCTCATCTGTCGCTTCCACAGTGGAAGCCGATCCGGTGCGCAGCCATTTTTGAAACTCCGTCCCGTATTTTGAGAAGCCGCGGCTGTAAATTTTTTGTGCGGACAGTTCCTGTGCGAGCCACAGCGGCAGCGCGCCCGTGGTTTTGATCTCCATGAGGCGCTCCTCCTCCGGGATCAGATGGCTGCCAAAGGAACCCGCCTCCAGCAGGAGCCGCTCCCGCCGCGTGCAGATATCCCGGTCAAAGGTGACGCGCAGGGCCGGATCGTGCCGTCCAGTGAATGCAAGCCGCTGATAGCTGATATAGACAGCCGGGCGGACAGGATGGGCCGTCAGAAAACAGGCGATTTCACCGAGCACTTCCTTTGTAAGATAATCGGACGTGACCGGCGGCGCGCCGCCCGCGAGCATCCGATAGGCCTCCTGCAAGGGAAGCTGTGCACGCCGTTTCGCCGTGATACCGCCGATTTTCTTTTTCAGCTCAACGAATACAGGCTCCTCCGGCGAGCGCGGAATCCGATAGCTGCGCACGCGCAGCTTCTCTTTATAATACGGATGGGAAAGTGAGTGCCGGATCAGGTCGTTATTTTCCGTGTCATAATACAGGCCATAGATTTCATATTCCTCGCCGTTTTTACAGTAGATATCCGGCGTCATATGCTGTTCCAGCACGGGCAGAAGCGCCTGATACTGCGTCAAATTCAGCAGATATTTCTTTTCATACCGCTGAAAGGTTGCGATCGCCATAGCGTTCCTCCTTCGCTGTTTTCTAAGTGGTTACACATACCGTTCCGGTATAGAGCCCAGTATAGTCCGGTTTCCTGAAATTCTTCTGAAAAAAGCTTTCAGAATGATTTCAGCTTCCTTAATTACAATGCCTGTAGAAAAATGGGGCGCGGCATGCTAAAATAGCCTCAAAGCAAAAGGATGTGTCCAACATGCGAATCCTGATTGTGGAAGATGAAGTCCGCCTGGCCGAGGCGCTCGGCCAGATCATGACGGAAAATAAATACACGGCCGACGTCGTCCACGATGGCGAGGCCGGTCTCGACGATGCGCTGAGCGGCATTTACGACGTGATCGTGTTGGACGTGATGCTGCCGAAAAGGAACGGATTCGAGATTGTGCGCGAGCTGCGCGCGCAGAAAAATCAGACGCCCGTGCTCCTTCTGACAGCCAAGGACGAGGTGCAGGACAAGGTCACAGGCCTCGACTGCGGGGCGGACGACTATCTGACAAAGCCCTTCTTCACAGAGGAGCTGCTCGCCCGCATCCGTGCCCTCTCGCGCAGGCAGGGCGACGTGGTCTTAAACGAGCTTGCCTTTGGCGACCTGACGCTCAATCTCGCCGCCTACACGCTGCAGTGCGGCACGAAAAGCGTCCGTCTTGGGCTCAAGGAATTTGAGGTCATCCGCCTGCTGATGTCAAACCCCAATATCATCCTCTCCAAGGAGACGCTGCTTCTGAAGATCTGGGGCAGCGAATCGGATGCGGAGGATAATAATGTGGAGGCCTATATCTCTTTCCTGCGCAAGAAGCTTATTTTCCTGAACAGCACGGTTCAAATTTCCACCGCGCGCAAGCTTGGCTATCAATTGGAGGAACCGGTCCATGCTTAAACAACTGCGCTGGAAATTCATCCTGATCAATATGATTCTGGTCACGCTCGTTCTAACCATCGTATTCGCCGCTGTGCTCGCCTTTTCCTACCGCCGTTTGGAGATGGAGAGCACACAGGCCATGGAGCGCGTCCTGCGCAGCGGGAATACCGATTTCCCCAAGCGGGAGATCGGCGGTGGCAAACCTCCTAACGAAAAAGAACCGTCCAAGACGATGACAGCAGCCTTTTATGTGGAGCTCAACGACGACGGTGCTGTCAAGAACGTTTTCGGCGAAAACGTAACAGTCACGAACGAGGCCGCGCTGGATGCAATCGTTGCCAATGTGCTGGCACAGGGAAGGCCCTCCGGCACCGTCCGTGGAGAAAACCTGCGCTTTCTCATCCAGGATAACCGCATTGCCTTTGCCGACCGGACCAATGAAATCGAGAGCCTGACCTCCCTTCTGGAGGCCTCCGCACTCGTGGGATTTTTCGGCTTGCTCGCCTTCTTCGGCATCAGCCTGTTTCTCGCGCGGTGGGCGCTGCGCCCCATCGAAAAATCATGGCGGCAGCAACGGCAGTTCGTTGCGGACGCCTCCCACGAGCTGAAAACGCCTCTGACTGTGATCCTCGCCAATATGGGCATCGTCCTCTCCCACCGGGAGGAAACGGTGCAGAGCCAGATCAAATGGCTCGAATACACGCAGGCGGAGGCCTCACGCATGAAGGAGCTTGTGGGTAGCCTCCTCTTTCTCGCACAGGCGGACGACATGCAGGAAGCGCTTGCGCTCTCCGAGGTCAATTTCAGCGACGTGGTCTGGAGCAGCGTGCTGCCCTTTGAGTCCGTCGCTTTTGAGCAGAATAAAACGCTCGTGAGCGAGATTGCAAATAACGTTGTCATCCGGGGGAATGAGGATCGCCTTCGCCGCCTGACTGCCATCCTGCTGGACAATGCCATAAAATATTCCGACGAGTGCGGTACGATCACCCTGCGGCTGCAAAAGGCGCAGGACAAGGCCCTGCTGACGGTTCACAATACGGGCGCGCAGATTCCAGCCGGGCAGCTCTCTCATATCTTCGAGCGGTTCTATCGGGTGGATGGCTCCCGTACGCGGGAGAAGGGCGGTTACGGCCTCGGTCTCTCGATTGCGCAGAGCATCGTGCAATCGCATCACGGAAGGATCAGCGTTCAGAGCGGCAAACAGGGCACGATTTTCACGGTATCCCTTCCAGCAGTCTGGGCAGTACGACTGAAAAAATAGACAAAAGAAAGATTCTATAAAGAATTTACCTGAAGTTCGCATTTCTTTTATTGACTTCCCTTCTGCAATCACGTACACTAATAGGGTAGACCATTTTGGCCTGCAGGGAGGGATATCAAATGGCTATCAAGCATAAAGCACAACGCGCGGCTGCGGGGGCAGTCCTCGACCAGCTGCTCAAATATGTAGACAAGGATCCGCAGGCGAACCTTTTGAAGCTGGTGGACAAGGTCCAGGGCATCGTCGGGAATCTCTTTCCGGCCAAGTCGATGGAGGGTATTCGCAGGGGCGCGGAGGATCCCGATAACGTCTGGAACCAGTTTGCCAGAAATATTCTGCGGGACATTGACCGAGATGTGATCAAAAAAATGTTTCTCGCGCTGGGCCTGCATGCTGGGTATTATGGCACCAAGGCTGTGCGGGAAAATCGTGAAAAATATCAGTGCAACATCCCCTGGATTATTTTGCTCGACCCGACGAGCGCCTGCAACCTCAAATGCAAGGGCTGCTGGGCTGCGGAATATGGCTACCGCCAGAACCTGAGCTATGAGGAGCTCAGCGATATTGTCCGCCAGGGCAAGGAGATGGGAACGCATTTCTATATGTTCACGGGCGGCGAGCCGCTCGTGCGCAAGGACGACGTGATCCGCCTGTGTGAGGAGAACCCGGACTGCGCCTTCCTCTCCTATACGAACGCAACGCTCGTCGACCAGAAATTCTGCGACGACATGAAGCGTGTGGGCAACATTGCCCTCGCCATCAGTATCGAGGGCACCCGGGAGAGCAACGACAGCCGCCGAGGCGCCGGCGTGTACGACAAGATTATCGCTGCGATGGACCTGTTAAAGCAGAATAAGCTCCTCTTTGGCATCTCCGTCTGCTATACGAGCGAGAATGTCGACGCGGTCACAAGCGAAGAATTCATCGACCTGATGATCGAAAAGGGCGTTAAATTCGGCGCTTATTTCAACTATATGCCGGTCGGGCACGACGCCTACCCGGAATTGATCCCCACGCCCGAGCAGCGCAAACACATGTACGACTGGCTGCGCAAAATGCGCAACGGCAAAACCGGCAAACCCATGTTCGTCTTCGATTTTCAGGATGATGCCGAGTATGTCGGCGGCTGCATCGCGGGCGGGCGCAATTATTTTCATATCAACTCTGCAGGCGATATCGAGCCCTGCGTGTTCATCCACTTCTCGGATTCCAATATCCGCACGCACACGCTCATTGAGGCGCTGCGTCGCCCCCTGTTCCAGGCCTACTGGCGCGGCCAGCCGTTCAACGATAACCATCTGCGCCCCTGCCCGATGCTGGAAAACCCAGATTGCTTGCGCAGGATGATCGAAGAAACAGGAGCGAAATCTACCGATCTGATTTCGCCGGAAAGTGCGGAAACGCTGTGCGCAAAATGCGATAAATTCGCGGCGGCTTGGGCACCGGAGGCGGAAAAGCTCTGGGCCTCCCGCGAGCATCCGCACCCGAAAACGCAGTATTACCGCGACACGCCTCAGGGCAAGCGTGAAGCGGCGGAAAAAGCCACGGCAGAGCAGGAAAAGCCGCAATAAAACAAACAAAGGGGCAGGGAACGGACGTTCTCTGCCCTAATCTCTTTATTCTTAGGAAGGGGGAACGTTCCTGTGCTTCAGGTAACCCGGCAGGGCAGCCAGATGATTGTCGACATCCACGGGATGCACGCGCGTGAGGCCCGCTTCCGGCTGGACATGCTCATTGACAACGCGCCGGAGGAGGTAAAAGAGATCATTGTTATCCACGGTTACAGCCACGGGCAGGTGCTCAAAAACATGGTGCGCAATGAGCTCACCAGCACGCGAATCAAACAAATCCGCGCTGCCTACAATGCCGGGCAAACTGTGATTGAGTTGCGTAAACATAGAGATAACCGGTAATGATAAAAGGGCAAACCACTGCTTACCGATCAAAGCCGTTCATGGAAAGTGGAAATGAACGATGCACGTATTCGATATCCTAGGCCCCATCATGGCCGGTCCATCCAGCTCGCACACAGCTGGGGCCGTGCGCATCGGTTTTGTCGCACAAAAGCTCCTGGTCTGCCGCCCTGTACGGGCAGAAATCGGGCTTTATGGATCATTCCTCGCCACAGGAAAAGGACACGGCACGGATCGAGCGCTTATCGTGGGCCGATGAATGCGGTCTCCTGCGCCGGCATGGCGCTGGCAGACAAAAAAGATCAAATGGACGGGTTATGTCACATTCGCCTGGCGGATGGAATCTCCAGAATCGTTGATGGAACAAAAGGGGTTGCCTTTGCTGCTCCGCTATGCCTCATCATAAAAACAGCCCACAGCGCTTTCCATTTGCGCTGTGGGCTGTTAGATATGATCTCATTAAAGCGTTGCAATATCCGTCAAATTCACCGTGTCCGATTCAACAATACGCGTGCTCTCCATGATTGCCTTCGCTGCATCAAGGCTCGTCAGACACGAGCAGCCGGCCTCCACCGCCAGGCGGCGCAATTTGAAGCCGTCGCGGTTTTCAAGCCTGCCGTGTGTGGGCGTGTTGATGATGAGGGAAACGTCCTCCGCCGCGAGCATATCGTGGATATTGGGCGATTCGCCGGAAATCTTGTTGACCGGCTCGGCCTGCACGCCCGCCTCCATGAGCGCCTTGCGCGTGCCGGGCGTGGCATAGAGCCGGAATTGCATATCCTTCATGTTTTTGAACATTTCACAGATTTCCGCCTTGTCCTTATCGCGGACGGTGACGATGATCTTGCCATCCTTCGGCAGATGCACGCCCGCGCCGTCGAAGGCTTTGAGCAGCGCTTCGTCGTAGCTTTTCGAGATGCCGAGCACTTCGCCGGTGGATTTCATCTCCGGGCCGAGGCTCGTATCCGCGCCGAGGATCTTCTCGAAGGAAAAGACCGGCATCTTGATCGCGTAGTAGCCGCTGTGGCGGTAAAGGCCGGTGCCGTATCCCATATCGGCCAGCCGCCCGCCGAGCATGGCGCGCGTGGCGAGCGCGATGGCGGGGATACCAGTCACCTTGCTGATATAGGGCACCGTCCGGGAAGAGCGGGGATTTACCTCGATGATATAAACCGTCTCATTGTAAACGATAAATTGGATATTCATCATGCCGACCACCTCCAATGCGGAGGCCAAGCGGCGCGTATAATCCACGATCGTATCCTGCACCTTCTGGCTCAGGCTGATGGCAGGATAGACAGAGATCGAATCACCCGAGTGGATGCCCGCGCGGTCGATATGCTCCATGATGCCTGGGATCAGGATATCACGACCGTCGCAGATCGCGTCAACCTCGACCTCCTGCCCCATGAGGTATTTATCGACCAGCACAGGGTGATCCTGCACGGTGCGGTTGATGATCGCCATAAATTCACAGATATCCGCGTCGGAAGCGGCAATCTGCATGCCCTGCCCGCCGAGCACATAGCTCGGGCGCACCAGCACGGGATAGCCCAGCATATGCGCGGCGGTGAGCGCCTCTTCTTCCGTAAAGACCGTCTGCCCCTTCGGGCGCGGGATGGCGCACAGCTCGAGGATCTCATCGAAGCGCTCGCGGTCCTCCGCCGCGTCAACATGGTCGGCATCCGTGCCGAGGATTTTCACGCCGAGATCGTTGAGTGTTTCGGTGAGCTTAATGGCCGTCTGGCCGCCGAACTGGACGATTGCGCCATCCGGCTTTTCAAGCTCCACGATGTTGGTCACATATTCGGGCGTGAGCGGCTCGAAATAGAGCTTGTCCGCCACGTCGAAATCTGTGGAGACCGTCTCCGGGTTGTTGTTGACGATCACCGTTTCGCAGCCCGCTTTTTTCAGCGCCCACACGCAGTGCACGGAGCAGTAGTCAAACTCGATGCCCTGGCCGATGCGGATCGGGCCGGAGCCGAGCACCAGCACCTTTTTGCGGTCGCAGGAGGGGTCCACCTCGTTCTCCACGCCGTAGTCGGAGTAGTAATATGGCGTCTGCGCCCGGAATTCTGCAGCACAGGTATCGACTACGGAGAAGGAGGGCTGGATGCCCCACATTTTGCGCATATTTTTCACCGCTGCGGGCGTGATACCGATATCCTTGGCGATCACACTGTCCAAAAAGCCCATGCGCTTTGCTTGCAGCAGGGTCTCCTTGTCGCACACGCCGCTGCGCAGCTTTTTCTCCATCTCCGTAATGGATTGGATTTTATAGAGGAACCAGTAGTCGATCTTTGTGATCGCATGGATGGTTTCGAGCGAAATCCCGTTGTAAATCGCCGCGGCGACGGCGTAAATGCGCTCATTATCAATATGGTGAAGCTGCTCGATGAGCGCTTCATCGCTCATCTCCAGAAGAGCGGGCACCATCAGGCTCTCGCGGTGCTCTTCGAGCGAATGCACCGCCTTTAAGAGCGCCGCCTCAAAGGAGCGGGAAATCGCCATGACCTCGCCGGTCGCCTTCATCTGCGTGCCAAGGGTGCGCTTGGCGGTGACGAATTTATCAAAGGGCCACTTGGGGAATTTGACCACGCAGTAGTCGAGCGCAGGCTCGAAGCTTGCGAAGGTCTTGCCCGTGACCGCGTTTGGAATCTCATCGAGCCCTAACCCGAGCGCAATCTTCGCCGCCACGCGCGCGATTGGGTAGCCCGTCGCCTTGGAGGCCAGCGCGGAGGAGCGGGAAACGCGGGGGTTCACCTCGATTACCGCGTATTCAAAGGAATCCGGGTTCAATGCGTACTGCACGTTGCAGCCGCCCTGGATGCCCAAGGCGGAAATGATATTGAGCGCAGAGGAGCGCAGCATCTGGTAATCCTTATCGGAGAGCGACTGACTGGGCGCGACGACGATCGAATCGCCCGTATGTACGCCCACCGGGTCGAGGTTTTCCATATTGCAGACGGTGATGCAGTTGCCCTTGGAATCGCGCATTACCTCATATTCAATTTCCTTCCAGCCCGCGATACAGCGCTCGATGAGCACCTGCCCCACGCGGGAAAGGCGGATGCCATTGTGCGCAATCTCGCGCAGCTCCTCCTCATTCTCCGCAATGCCGCCGCCGGTGCCGCCGAGCGTGTAGGCCGGGCGGACGATGACGGGGTAGCCAATGGAGGCGGAAAACTCGAGCGCATCCTCCACTGTCTCCACCACTTTGGAGGCGACGCAGGGCTCGCCGATGGAAAGCATCGTATCTTTAAACGCCTGCCGGTCCTCGGCCTTCTTGATCGCATCGGCGTTGATGCCGATCAATCGCACGCCGAGCTCTTTGAGGATGCCCTTCTCCTCCAGCTCCATGGCGAGGTTCAGGCCCGTCTGGCCGCCGAGCGTCGGCAGGATGGAGTCCGGCTTTTCCACCTCCAGCACGCGGCGCACAGTCGGGATGGTCAGCGGCTCGATATAGACCTTGTCCGCAATGTCTTTATCCGTCATGATGGTGGCGGGGTTGGAGTTGACGAGCACAACCTCCACCCCCTCCTCATGCAGGGAGCGGCAGGCCTGCGTGCCGGCGTAGTCGAACTCCGCCGCCTGGCCGATGATGATAGGGCCGGAACCGATGACGAGGACTTTTTTGATGCTTTGATCGATCATTGCAGCTCCTCCTTCTCAATCATGCGGATAAACTTGTCGAACAGAAACGATGTATCATGTGGGCCGGGGGAAGCCTCCGGATGGAACTGGACGGTGAACACCGGCTTTCCGTGGTAGACCACGCCCTCCACGGTGCCGTCGTTGACGTTGACGCAGTTGACCTCCGCATTCTGCGGCAGGCCCTCGGCCTTGACCATATAGCCGTGGTTCTGCGAGGAGATGTAGGAGCGGTCCTCCTCCAGGAACTTGACCGGATGGTTTGCGCCGCGGTGGCCGTATTTCATGCGCTCGGTGTCGCCGCCCTGGGAGAGCGCCATGAGCTGGTGGCCAAGGCAGATGGCAAAGGTCGGCATCCCGTAATCATAGAGCTTCGCAATCTCGCGAATGATCCCCGTGCAGTCCTTCGGGTCGCCCGGGCCGTTGGAGAGCATGAGCCCGTCCGGTTTTGCGGCGATGATCTCTGCCGCCGTGGCAAAGCAGGGGTAAACCGTGACCTCGCAGCCACGGCTTGCCAGGCTCCGCGCGATATTGCGCTTGACGCCGAAATCCATCAGCGCGATCTTCGGGCCGGTGTTGCCCGCGCCCACTATCTCGGGCTTCGTGATGCTCACAGACTCCACCAGATCGACCTGGCGGAAATCCCGGATCACATCCATGCAGTGCTTCATATTAGAAAGATCGCCGGTCATCATACCGCGCATGGTGCCGCTTTCCCGGAGTTTTTTGACAATCGCGCGCGTATCGAGGCCGACGATGCAGGGAATATCAAATTCTTTGAGCACCGATTCCAAAGAAGCAGTACTGCGAAAATTGGAAGGTGTATCGCACAGTTCGTGCAAAAAGAATGCACACGGCTGCAATCGAATGGATTCAAAGTCCTCGCGGCTGACGCCGTAGTTGCCGATCATCGGGTACGTCATCACCACGCCCTGCCCGGCATAGGACGGATCGGTCAAAATTTCAAGGTACCCGGTCATGGAGGTATTGAACACGACCTCGCATGCCATTTCGCGGAATGCGCCGCGGGCCTCGCCCTCAAAGATGGAACCGTCTTCCAGAACCAGATAAGCTCTCACTGGCTTCACCGTGCCTTCCTAAATTAGAATCGTTGGGCCCGAACGGGCAAAAAAAGAAGCGGGTTCGGCGCGTCTGCCGATCCCCGCTGTTTCCCGCCAAGGGAAGCATAACGCCGTGCGTAAGAAGGAGACAAAGCTCGTCCCTCCGCCCTTCTTCTAAACGTTAATATTAGCATGTTTCTTTCCGGATTTCAACAGAAATCCGCTTAAAAAAGCGAAAAATCAAAAGAACGGCATTGCGCACAAATTATGCTCCCCGGATGTGTCCCTTCTCGGGCATTATACATATAATATTCTATCAATCCGTTTCAGGTAGAAAAAATATACATTATTTGCGCTATTTAGCGCATAAATAAACATTGCATAGCGTTTCAAAATGAACCTTTTATGGATGCTGCAAACAAAGGAATCGAAGAGTAGAGCAGTTTTCCGATCCAGCAGCCGCACCGGCCGCATAACCCTCCATTGGCAAGAGGGCCAAGCAAATATATTCAGATGTCAAATCTACTGGAGGCAACCGTTTTGAGTTACGCCGTCAGCTTTGACAACATGCCCATTTTTTGAAAACGATCAAAGCCCGATCCCGCGCAATCTGACAATTGATTTCTCATAGGGCAGGCTATATAATAAAGGTTGAAAATAAACGGAACAGCAGGGAGGCGGGGCGTGATGAAAGCCATTCTCCTCGCTCTCCCGCGTGCTCAAGCCGCTGTGCAGTTGAAAAAGGTCCTCGTGAGCGCATCGCTCCCCGTGACCGGCATGTATGGTTCCGGCGCGGAGGTTCTCACGGCCGCAAGTGCACTGCCAGATGGCGTGGTGGTCTGCGGGCGGTTGCCGGATCTTTCTCCTGCGCAGCTGGCCCAGATGCTGCCCTCCGGGTTCGACCTGGTGGAGCTGCTTTCCTCCGGCCAGATTCCCTTGCAGGGCTACAGCAATGTGATAAGCCTCCACCTGCCGCTGAACCGGCTGGAATTTGTCAGCACAGTTCAAACACTCGCGAGTGCCTCGGGCGTCTGCTTTGGCTCTCACGGCGAGCAGGGCCGCTCCAGCGGCGAAAAGGAGCTCGTCTTCCGCGCAAAAGCGCTGCTCATGCGGGAGCTTTCGCTCTCTGAGCCCGAGGCGTACCGCCTGCTCCAGAAGCGCAGCATGGCATCGGGCTTGCGCATGGCGGATACTGCACGGCATGTACTCCGGTACGGCGCAAAATCTTTGCGAAAAGAGGTGCTCCGGTGAAATTCACCAAGATGCACGGCATCGGCAACTGCTACCTGTATTTCAACTGCTTTGAAACGCCCGTCGAACACCCGGAATCGTTGGCTGTCAAGCTCAGCGATATTCACTTCGGTGTTGGTTCGGATGGAATCATCCTCATCGAGCCAAGCGAGGTCGCGGACTGCAAAATGGATGTTTACAATGCCGACGGCTCGCGCGGCAAGATGTGCGGCAATGGAATCCGATGCGTAGGCAAATACGTCTATGACCGTGGGCTCGTCAAAAAAGATGTGATTACCGTTGAAACCCTCAGCGGCATCAAAACGCTTTATCTCAACATTGAGGGCGGCGCCGTCAAAACCGTGCGCGTCGATATGGGCAACCCGATCCTCACGCCCGCCGAGATCCCGGTGAACCTGCCGGGTGATAAAATCATCAACCAACGGGTTAAAATAGAGAATGCACAAACCATAAAGCCCATCCAAGCGCATATCACCTGCGTTTCGATGGGGAACCCGCACTGCGTGGTGTTTGAAGACTATATGGATGTAGGCAAATTTCCTCTGGAGGCCTTCGGCCCGAAATTTGAGCGCGACCCGCTCTTCCCGGAAGGTGTCAATACGGAATTCGTCAATGTCCTCAATGACCACGAGATCAAGATGCGCGTCTGGGAGCGTGGCAGCGGCGAAACCTGGGCCTGCGGCACTGGCGCGTGCGCCGCGGCGGTCGCTTGTATCTTAAACGGGCGGACAGGCCGCCGGGTACTCGTCCACCTGCGCGGCGGTGATCTTGAGATCGAATGGGAGGAGCAATTCGGCTCCGTCTGGATGACCGGGCCCGCCGCGTTTATCTGCGACTGCGAATGCAATCCAGGGATCTTGGGTTGTTAAACGAAAGGATTTTCCATTCAGGTTTTTACTTTCAGCGGCTGTGCCGAATCGCCCAAAGCCTTCGATTCGCAGGGAAAGGATGGTCTTCGCGATGAAAATCAATGAGAATTTTTTGAAGCTCCAGAGCAGCTATCTGTTCTCCACCATTGCCAAAAAGGTAGCGGCTTATCAGGATGCACACCCTGAGGCGAATATTATTCGCCTGGGCATCGGCGATGTGACCCGCCCCCTGCCGCCCGCTGTGATCGATGCGATGCACAAAGCGGTCGATGAGATGGCGAAGGCTGAGAGCTTTCACGGCTATCCCCCGGAATACGGCCATGATTTCCTGCTGGAAAAAATCCGGAAATACGATTTTGCAGCTTACGGCGTTGAGCTCGACGCAGATGAGATTTTCGTTAGCGATGGCGCGAAGAGCGATACCGGCAATATCGGCGACATCTTCGATGTGGACAACGTTGTCGCCGTGTGCGATCCCATCTATCCTGTCTATGTAGACACCAATATCATGGCGGGCCGCTCCGGCGCCCTGACAGAAGGCGGCAGGTGGAGTAAATTCGTCTATCTGCCCTGCACGGCGGAGAATCAATTCCTGCCTGAGCTTCCGGGGGAGCATGCAGACCTTATCTATCTCTGCTTCCCCAACAATCCCACTGGCATGGCGATCGATTTCGATGGCCTGAAACAATGGGTCGACTATGCAAACCGCGAGGGCAGCATCATCCTTTACGATGCCGCCTATGAGGCTTATATCACACAGGAAGGCCTACCGCACAGCATCTATCAGATCGAGGGCGCGAAAACCTGCGCGATCGAATTCCGCAGCTATTCGAAAACAGCAGGCTTTACGGGCGTGCGTTGCGCCTATACGGTCGTCCCCAAGGCATTAAGGGTAAACGGCATTTCCCTCAATCACCTCTGGGCACGCCGCCAAGCGACGAAATTCAACGGCGTCTCCTATGTGACTCAGCGCGCGGCGGAGGCGATCTATTCTGAGGAGGGCCGCCGTCAGGTCCGCAGGGTCATCAGCTATTACCAGAAAAACGCACGGGTGATTGCAGAGGGCCTTCAAGCTGCAGGCTTCAAGACCTGGGGAGGCATCAATTCCCCCTATATCTGGCTCAAGGCGCCGGATGGGCTCACCTCTTGGGATTTCTTCGATCAACTCCTTGAAAAGGCGCAGGTCGTCGGCACCCCCGGCTCAGGCTTCGGCCCGGCGGGCGAGGGGTTCTTCCGTCTGACTGCGTTCTGCGATGCGGCACGCACCATGGAGGCTATTGAGCGCATCACAAACGTATTCTGATTAAAACCTGGAAACCGCTTCGACCGATCAGCGCGGCGGTTTCCGGTTTTCTTATTGTTCAATCCCAATGAACCCCAAATTTTTATCAAGCAAATGGAGGATGTATCAATGGAGAAGAAAGAGATGCTCTACGAGGGCAAGGCCAAAAAGGTGTACGCCACACAGGACCCTGACATTTTGATCGTCGACTATAAGGACGACGCAACCGCCTTCAACGGCCTGAAAAAGGGCACGATTACCGGCAAGGGCGTCATCAACAACAAGATGTCCAATTTCATGTGCAAAATGCTCGAAAAGGAAGGCATCCCAACCCATTATATCGAAGAACTCAGCGACCGTGAGACAGCCGTCAAGCGCGTTTCGATCGTCCCGCTGGAGGTCATCATTCGCAATAAGGCGGCGGGCTCCATGGCGAAACGTCTCGGCCTGGAAGAGGGCACAAAGCTGCTCTGCCCCGTCCTCGAATTCAGCTACAAGGACGATGCGCTCGGCGACCCGATGATCAACGATTCGCACGCGATCGCATGCGGCTTCGCAACACAGGCGGATATCGACGCGATCCGTTCGATGGCTCTTCACATTAATGAGATTATGTGCAACTATTTTGCGAGCGTTAACGTGGAGCTGATCGACTTCAAGCTCGAATTCGGCCGCTATCACGATCAGATCATCCTTGCGGACGAGATTTCTCCCGACACCTGCCGCTTCTGGGATATGACCACACATGAAAAGCTCGATAAAGACCGCTTCCGCCGCGATATGGGCAGCGTGGAAGAAGCCTATGACGAAATGGCGAAGCGCCTGGGCCTGAAATAAATCAGATTTCAGATCACAGATACCAGACGTCGGACCGGCGCGCCGGCATCTGTAATCGATACCGTTTGGAGTGAACGCACTTGAAGCATTGTCTGCCGTTTGATACGCTACATGAGGAGTGCGGCGTATTTGGCATCTTCGGCGGCCAGGAGATACCTCCGGCACAGGCGGCCTATTACGGCCTCTACGCCCTGCAGCACCGCGGGCAGGAGAGCTGCGGCATCGCGGTGAGCGACCGGGGCGTACTCAGCGTCCACCGGGCGATGGGGCTTGTCGGTGAGGTTTTCGACGATGCGGTCCTCTCCTCCCTTCCAGGGCAGATCGCCATCGGCCATGTCCGCTATTCCACGGCGGGCGGGAGCCTTGTGCAAAACTGCCAGCCGCTTTTGATGCGATATGCAAAAGGCCGCCTCGCCATCGCGCACAACGGCAACCTCACAAACGCCGAAACCGTGCGGGAAGAGCTTGCAAAGGGCGGCGCAATGTTTCAGACGACGATCGATTCCGAGGTGATCGCCCACGTCATCGCGCAGGAGCGCCTCACTGCCGGCAGCGTCGAGCAGGCCGTCGTGCGCATGATGGGCCGCATCCACGGGGCTTATTCCCTGCTGGTGATGAGCCCGCAGAAGCTGGTTGCAGCGCGCGATCCGTTCGGCTTTCGGCCGCTCGTCATTGGCAGGCTGGGGAGTTCTTACGTGATCGCATCCGAAACCTGCGCGCTCGACGCGGTCAACGCAGAATTCATCCGCGATGTGGAGCCCGGCGAGGTTGTGGTGGTGAATGCCGAGGGGCTGCGCAGCATCCGCGCGCACTGCGCAGAGCAGCCCAGGCGCATGTGCGTGTTTGAGTATATCTACTTTGCCCGGCCCGATTCCACGCTCGACGGCGTACGTGTCCACGCGGCGAGGTTGCGCGCCGGGGCGTTGCTTGCCCGGGAGCATCCGGCGGATGCGGATATCGTGATCGGCGTCCCGGATTCTGGTCTGGACGCGGCGATCGGCTTCGCGCAGGAGAGCGGCATTCCGTTTGAAACCGGCTTCGTGCGAAACAACTACGTAGGCCGCACCTTCATCAAGCCCGAGCAGGGCGAGCGGGAAGCCAGCATCAACATCAAATTAAACGTCCTGCGGCAGAGCGTTGCGGGAAAGCGCATCGTCATGGTGGATGACTCCATCGTGCGCGGGTCGACAAGCGCGAATATCATCCGCGCGCTAAAAAAGGCCGGGGCGAAACAAGTGCATGTGCGCATCTCCTCCCCGACGCTCCACTGGCCCTGCTATTTCGGCACGGATATCCCCACGCGCGAAGAGCTGACCTCCAACCACCACACGGTGGACGAGCTGTGCAAGGCCATCGGGGCGGACAGCCTTGGATTTTTGAGCTGCGAGAGCCTCTATTCCCTCGTCGGCACGCAGGAGCGCACCTTCTGCGACGCCTGCTTTACCGGTGAATATCCCATTCCCCTGGATGAGATCAACGGCAATTTCCTCTCAAAACAGCCTTTTGAAAAGCCGAACGCACACTGAGCGGACAGACCTCTATCTTACCGTTCCATGAAAGGATGGCATGAAATGAAAGATCGTTACGAATCCCCCCTGAACTCCCGCTATGCCAGCAAGGAGATGCAATATATCTTCTCCCCGGATTTTAAATTCCGTACCTGGCGCAGGCTCTGGATCGCGCTCGCCGAGAGCGAACAGGAGCTCGGGCTAGAGATTACAGACGAGCAGATCGCCGAGTTGAAGGCGCACCGGGACGATATCAACTACGAGGTCGCTCAGGAGCGCGAAAAGCAAGTGCGGCACGACGTGATGTCTCACGTTTACGCCTACGGCGTGCAGTGCCCCAAGGCAAAGCCGATCATTCACCTGGGCGCGACCTCCTGCTACGTCGGTGACAATACGGATATCATCACGATGACGCAGGGCCTGCGCCTGCTGCATAAAAAGCTTGTGAACCTCATGGATAAGCTCTCACAGTTTGCGCTGGAATACAAAGACCTGCCCTGCCTCGCTTTCACCCACTTTCAGCCCGCCCAGCCGACCACGGTCGGCAAGCGCGCCTCCCTGTGGCTCGAAGACCTGCTGCTCGATTTTGAAGCGCTTGAATTCCAGCTTTCACAGATGAAGCTGTTAGGCTCTAAGGGCACCACCGGCACGCAGGCGAGTTTTCTCGAACTCTTTAACGGCGACCACGAGAAGGTAAAGCTGCTGGATCAAAAGATCGCGGAGAAGATGGGTTTCAAGGCCTGCTTCCCCGTCTCCGGCCAGACCTATCCCCGCAAAGTGGACAGCCAGGTGCTCTTCGTTTTAAGCGGCATCGCGCAGTCCGCGGCAAAATTCTCGAGTGATCTGCGGCTGTTGCAGCATCTCAAAGAGATCGAAGAGCCGTTTGAAAAGAATCAGATCGGCTCCTCCGCCATGGCCTACAAGCGCAACCCCATGCGCAGCGAGCGTATCGCCTCCCTCTCCCGCTATGTGATCGCGGACACACTCAACCCCGCCATGACCGCCTCCACCCAGTGGTTCGAGCGCACGCTCGACGACTCCGCGAACAAGCGCATCAGCGTGGCGGAGGGCTTCCTTGCGACGGACGCGGTCCTGGAGCTGTATATCAACGTTGTCAGCGGGCTCGTGGTCTATCCGAAGGTCATCGAAAGGCGGCTGATGTCCGAGCTGCCGTTTATGGCGACGGAGAACATCATGATGGACGCCGTCAAGCGCGGAGGGGACCGGCAGGAGCTGCACGAGGCGATCCGCGTACATTCCATGGCGGCTGGGAAGGTTGTCAAGGAGCAGGGCGGCGAAAACGACCTGCTCGAGCGCATCGCGGGCGACCCGCTCTTCGGCACTACGCTTGACGAGTTAAAAGCGCTCATGCATCCGGCAAATTTTGTCGGCCGTGCTCCGCAGCAGGTGGAGGAATTTGTGGCGGAGCAGATCCACCCGATTCTCGACCGCTATGCGGACGAGCTGGGGCTTGAGGTTGAAATTAACGTCTGACGCCGAGCCCAAACGGGAAGCCAGAGCTCAGAACGGCCTCGTATCGGAAAAGAAAGGCAGTGGGATCCACTATATGTAGATTCCACTGCTTTTTTCGTTTCATCTTCTTTTTATTCGCCCTGCATTCCGCCCAGCTTCCAGAGCGGGAACGGCGCTTTCTCCTAAAACGATGAGCTTTTCCTCATTTGATATGCCAGATCACATCGGAAAAGCCGTGCGGGCCGAGCACCTTGTATAAAACGTCGGAGATAAACTCAAACAATGTTTTGCAATCCTATTCCACGTCTCTGCCGATTGGGAGGTGCCCTCCATCAGCCCCGCGTCCGCAAGGGCCGCGCGCAAACGAGCTTCCGCCGCCTTTGCCTGCTTGTCATATATGATTGAGCAAGCTTTATGATTTCCCATTATTTTTCTCATCATCGCTGAACAGGGGCAACAACGGTTTTGAGGGCAATGCCAAGGGTCCTCTGCCGGCAACGCGGAAAACGTGGCTTTGCGCCCGCCAGGTGGCGCCGTTTTCCCTTGTTTACTGATGCTACAAATGAATTATATCATGAGCGTTTCAAAATCACAACAGGGTTTAATAATTGCAGTTTTTTAAAAATAACACGCACAGGTTTACCTGCGCGTGTGTGTTCCAAATTCTATTCCACTTGCCTTCTCAGCCCATATTTCACCGCAATCCGTTCCAGCTTCCGCAGGAAAGGCCCCGCAAGCAGGAGCAGCAACAGCAGGTTGCAGACCGCATGCGCAAGGTCAAGCGGCAAAGAGGCCGTACCGGCGGCAATCACCGCCCGCAGGGAAACCGGCCCGAAAAAGCCGCCGGATACCGTCCAGAGATTCATCATCCAACCAAACAGAAAGCCCCAAAGAAAACCATACACAGAAAGCGCAATCGGATGCTTTTTCAGGGAACGGTATAGCAGGCCGGAAAGCAGGCCCATCAGTCCCCAGGCCGCCATCTGCCAGACCGTCCAGGGGCCCTGTCCGAGCAGCATATTGGAGGTCAGCGCCGTCATAGCCCCCGTCATGAAACCGGCCTGCGGGCCGAAGGCAAGCCCGGTGAGGATGATCAAAAAGGAGGATGGCTGCACACTCGGGATGCCTGCAAACAGAACTCTGCCCGCGCAGGAAACCGCCGAAAGCAGGGCGATCAGCACGATTTTCTGCGCACCGGCGCGGCTGTGTTCGAAGCTGAAGAAAAGCAGGAGCAGCACGCCGCACACTGCGAGCAGCAGCGCGGGCAAGAAGGAGTCCCGTTTCCACAGGATAACCATCAGCGGCGCTGCCGCCAGGCAACCGCCTCCAATCGCTACACCCGCTCTTCTCGCCCGCATAATGACAGCACATCCTCATATAAAATCGCATCGCTGCCAAGGGGAGAAAGTGCCTGTCCAATGGCAGTCGTATAATACCGGCTTCCCCGGAAGAAGCCGCGCGGCGGGGCCATGTCCACGATGGATCCATCAAAAAGCATCGCGCACTGGTCCGCAAAGGCGGCGGCAAAAGGGATATCGTGCGTCGCGAGCAAAACAGGCAGGGAGAGCCCTCGCAGCACGGTTCCAAAGAATTGTTTCGCCGCCGGATCCAGTCCCTTGGTTGGCTCGTCGAGCAGCAACAGATCAGGGCTTCGCAGCAAAAGCGCCGCGAAGGCCGCCCGCTGCTGCTCGCCCCCACTCAGGTCATACGGGTGGCGATCCAAAAGTGCCGTCAGCGCAAAAGCCTTTGTCATCCGCTGCTTCTCCTCCTGTGTACAGCCGCCTTTTTTCCGGCTGTCCTGCAACGCCTCTTCGAGCGTGTCCGCCAGGAAACAGGATTGCAGGCTCTGCGGCAGATAGCCGATCCGCAGGTTCTTCGCGCGCTTCACCCGCCCGGCGCGCGGCTGCAGAAGCCCTGCGGCAATCTTCAGCAGTGTGCTCTTGCCGCTCCCATTCCCACCAAGCAGGCAGAGCACCTCATTCTCATGCAGTGCCATGCGCAGATTCTGGAGCACCGGCTCCCCCTTTTCATAGGAAAAGCTCACATCTCGAAATTCCAGTACCTTTTTTCCGCCCGGTAATGGATCTTTTCTGGAATTCGCCGTTTTCTGTTCCGCCTGTAGGAACGGACGGCAGCGCTCCCGCAATTGAGGCGGCGTCAGGGCAGGAGCCTTCGTTTCGTCGATTGCCAGAGAACAGAGCGGCGCCTGCGGCAAAAATGGTAAAAAGTCTTCATCCCGTCCGATCCAGATTTTCCGAAAAACCTCTTCCGGCGTACCAGCGTAGCGAATCTCCCCTCTCTCCAGGAGCACAAGCCGATCGGCAAGCGCCGCGGCTTCATCAAGCCGATGCTCGGCCAGAACGACCGTTACGCCAAGCTCCTCATGGACACGCCGAAGCATGTCAAAAAAGGCGCGCGCCGCAATCGGATCGAGCTGAGCGGCCGGCTCATCGAGCAGAAGCAGCTTTGGCTGCTCCATCAGCGCAGCGCACAGGGAAACCAGCTGCTTTTCCCCACCGGAGAGCAACTCAGGCCCCCGATGCAGAAGGGACTCCAGGCCAAAGAAGCTCACAGTCTCCGCCATGCGGCGGCGCATAAGCTGTGGCGACAGGCCACGGTTTTCCATCGGAAGGGCCAGATCATTGAGCACGCTGGTGGTCAGCAGCTGCGCCTCTGGATTTTGGAAGACGATCGCCGTCTCCTGAGTGGAGAGCATAGTTTCCATCTTACCCTGTGAGGTCCCGCATGGCGCAATATCCGGCTTGAGCAATTCGAGCAGCGTGCTTTTCCCGCTTCCGGATGCACCGCACAATACGATGAAATCTCCCTCCCATATTTCCAGGGAGATATGGTTAAGGGCCGGCGCCGTCCCCAGCGCATAGGTAAAGCCATAATCCCGAAGGGTAAGTAACGGCTGTTTGTCAGACAAGGATAGTCCTCCTTCTGTGCGTCTCCAGAGCATGGAATATCCGGCTTCCGGCCTCCAGCAGGAACGGATAGCCGCAAAAAAAGCAGAGGAGACCCAGGCCCCCCGCCTGTATTCCGTTAAAAGATGGGGCTGCAAAGGCGGGAAAATACATCCATTTCCCCGCGCCAAAAAAGCGCAGGCCCATGAGCAGAGCCGCAGCTGCAGTCAGAAAGCAAAGCGACCCCGCATCCCGTACCGTAAAGCGGAAAGCGCTGTAAAAAGTCCGGTTTCGCCCTCCATATCCGCGCGCCCGGAGCGTACGGGAGGATTGCATCCCTTCCTCCATCGTCCAGTCCAGCAGCGCACCGAGCAATTTCCCCGTGTGGCGCAGGCGTAAAAGCAGGCTGCCGCCCTCCTGCCTGTATATCTGCAGCAATTCCCGCGCGCGGCGGGTGAGCAGCGGAACGAACCGCATTGCCATGGTCAGGATCAGCGCACTCGCTTGTAGGAAGCGTGAGAAAAGGAACAAAACCCGCTCGCTGTCCATCAAAAGGTTGAGAGATGGGAATACCAGCAGCAGCGCCACAATCAGCAGCAGATTATGCGTGCCGAAAAGCAGCGATTCCAGCGTGATCGGACGTTCTCCCAGATAAAAAAGGATATGGAGCCCTTCGCTGTTAACAAGGGGATTCATCAAAAGCAGAATACCGCCAAAGAGAACCGCGCCAAAAAGCAGGCGCAGCGATTTCCGCCCTCCCGCCGTCCGGCAGGCAAGCAGCAGCATCCAGACCAGAATGACAGCCGTATAAAACAGGCTGTCAAACAAGAAAAGGGCCGTGAACACCCCAATATAATACGCAAGCGTCACCAGCGGATGCTGCGCCTGAAAACGCATGTCCTGTCTGAAGGCAGCGCTTTGTACATTCAAAACTCTTTTCATCATTCTGTCACGGTTTTCTTGCCGCTACATGTGCGCGGATCCTGTCAAAGGACTCCTGGCTGATCACATGCTCCATCCGGCAGGCGTCCTGTGCAGCCGTCTCCGGGCGGACACCAAGCGCCGTCAGATATTCCGTCAGAAGCTGGTGGCGCTCATAGATCCGTTCCGCAATCTCCCGTCCAGAATCCGTCAGCTCGAGGAAACCTTCGTCATCCATCGTGATATGCCCCGCCTTGCGCAAAATCGACATTGCCCGGGAAACGCTGGGCTTGGTAACGGAGAGGGCGTGTGCAACGTCGATGGAGCGCACGCTGCCCTTCTGATTTTTGAGCATGAGAATCATTTCCAGATAATTTTCGCCGGATTCCTGTATTTTCATGATGCCCCCCCTTTTCATGTGCTTTTAAGTAGTACATTCAACGCATCTTTGCAAACAGGAAGCGATCCGGGCTTTCCTCCACTCAGTAAGGGGGAGAGGCGCCACCTGAGCTTCTCCGTATCTCCATCGAATGGATATCCCTGCAGCCCGCACTTCCGGGCCGCTTCGACATTCTCCTCCATATCGTCGATAAAGAGGCTTTCCTCGGGAACAAGCGCATATTTCTCAAGAAGATAGGTATAGATTCCCGTCTCCGGCTTCACCATCTGAAGATCACCTGAAACGACAATGCCTGAAAATCCTTGTAACACATCGAAAAAGTCCAGATGCTGCGAAAAATAGGCCGGCGCGTTCGACAGAAGATACAGCGGAACCCCCTGCTCCTTCAAATCCGCGATCAGCTCCGGCATTCCATCGACATACGTAAGATGCCTGTACCAGTCTCGGAAATAGGTTTGCGCTGTCTCATGCAGGCGCTCGGGTAAACGGTCCAGTGTCTGCGCGATATAATCCGCATACGCCGTCTGTCCCGCATCTAGTGCTGCCCAATTATGAAAAATGGCCTGTTTGAGCAAATGGCGGTCCGCATCGTCCTCGCAAAACTGCCTCATCAGCGCTTGTGCGTCGAAGCTGCCGATCACATTTCCAAAATCCAAAATCACATTGCGTATCATCGAAGTCCCTCCGGCATCCGTTCACGTACCTACCGCCTGATCATACATTTCGCGCGCAAACGCCTTTGCCTGCTCCAGATCCTGCTTATCCGGATGGCCCTGGGCCCGGTCAAAGGCCGCCAGCAATCCCTTGGCTCGCTCGTCCTCCGGGTTTTCCTCCAGCATCGACAGGTATTTCGCACGCGTACTGTCCGGCATCGCGCCGGGACACAGGAAGCCGCCTAACACATGGTTATCCGCCGGGATCAGCGATTTCACACGCTGCAAAATCCCGGTGAAATATTCCCCGCTTCCGAAGCCGGCCGTGCCAAACAATACAATTTTTTTACCATGCAATTTTTGAAGCAGGGCCTGCGTTGTGGGCGGGCAGGTTCCCCGATCCGTCCAAAAGCCGATGAAGGCCAGCTCTGGTACAGAAACGCCAATGTCCGCCGTACACGCAAAGACTTCGCACGCCTGAGGCGGCAAAGCCTGCTGCACCGCCTGCGCCAGCCTTGCGGTATTGCCGGTAACGCTTTCATAAAGAATGCAGCATTTCATTTAAGACACCTCCGTAAAAAAGAGAAAAAGGGATGAAAGGGCCGCAACCCCTTCATCCCTTGTACGCTTTTCAAAGGAACAAGCCGGTTGGGCAATCATTCATCGTCCTCTTCCTCGTCCTCTTCCCCACAGCAATCACATTCGAGATCGAATTCCAGCTCTGTACCGCAGTTCGGGCATTCGATCGCACCGTCCTCCAAGATGCTTTCATCGAGATAAATCGTCTCATGGCAGGCAGGGCACTCAACTTCATACATGTCGTCGTCATCGTCGCAGCAACCGCACTCGTCGTCATCATCGCCAAAGACAAACTCCTCGACGTCTGCGAGATCCTCATCGACAGCGTCGACCTGCTCGCCCAGCTCCGCAACCTCGTCCTCTAGGTCAGACACCGTAAGCGCCATGTCCTCGAGTACCTCCATGATCGCGTCAAACATCTTCGTTTCCGCCTTGTCCTGCGCAAGGTCCAAGCCCTTTGCAAGGCCCTTGAGATAGGCCACTTTTTCTGTAACTGTCATCATGATAATCTCCTTTAAAGGTTATAAATTGATCCGGCTGCGCCGCAGACCCAGTTTCAATATACCCGTCCTGACAGGCGCTTATGCACGGCTCATATACTCGCCGGTACGGGTGTCGATATTGATCATCTCACCCTCGTCGATAAACAGCGGCACACGGATTTCAGCGCCGGTTTCCAATGTTGCGGGCTTGGTGGCGTTGGTCGCCGTATCGCCCTTGAAGCCGGGATCGGTCTTGGTGACCTCCAGCGTGACAAACGTCGGCGGCTCCACGCCGAAGACATTGCCCTTATAAGACAAAATCTTGCAGACCATATTTTCCTTGACAAACTTGAAGGTATCGGGCAGGTCGCTCGCATTGATCGGGATGAGCTCATAGCTTTCCGGATCCATGAAATAATAAAGATCGCCGTCATTATAGGAGTATTCCATTTCCTTGCGCTCGATATAAGCGGTCGGGAACTTGTCCGTTGGGCTGAAGGTGCGCTCTACAACGGCGCCGGCGATCACATTGCGGATCTTCGTGCGTACAAAGGCCGCGCCCTTGCCGGGCTTTACATGCTGGAACTCAATGATCTGATAGACATTGCCATCCATCTCAAACGTAACGCCGTTTCTGAAATCACCTGCTGATATCATACCTAGATTCCTCCGATTAACGTAATGATAGCTTTGAATCGATACTAGTTTATCGTACTTCCTGAAAATTTTCAAGCTTTATCTGCGAAAACCTGCCTCATACAGGTAAAATGATCAAATCCTTGGGTGCGCGCGTCAAATTTTTGCAGCCATCCTCTGTGACAAACGCCATATCCTCAATCCTGACGCCAAATCGCCCGGGCAGATAGATGCCCGGTTCCACCGTGACGACATGGCCTGGGGCCAGCGTCTGTTGGGAAACCGGCGAAAGAACCGGCTGCTCATGGATTTCAATCCCCACGCCGTGCCCGGTTCCATGGCGGTAGTCATCACCATAGCCCTCCTGTGTGATCAGCTCCCGCGCCGCGCGGTCCGCATCGGCGCAGGCCATACCGGGCCGGATGGCATCGAGCGCCGTCCTTTGAGCACGCAGAACAATATCATACACCCTTTTCTGTTCCTCCGAAACCGTACCGACCGCGACCGTGCGCGTCATATCGCTGTGATAGCCGTCCACGACAGCGCCGTAGTCCATCGTGACGAAATCTCCGCAGGCGATTTGGTAATCGGACGGGACGCCGTGCGGCATCGAGGAATTCACGCCGCCCACGGCGATGGTTTCAAAGGAGAGCGCCTGCGCGCCGTGCGAAAGCATGTAATGATCGAGCTCCAGCGCGATTTCCCGTTCTGTCACGCCGGGACGGATGATTGTGAGAATGTGCGCAAATGCCTGCTCCGCAATGCGCTGCGCGCGGACGATCAGGCTTTTTTCCTCCCCGTTTTTGACCATGCGCAGGGAATCAATACATGCGTCGAGGCCTTCGCCCGTATCCAATGAGACGTCCGGCAGCAGCTTCTGAAAGCGCGCCGCTTGGCTGAGCGTAACGCGCCCCGCCTCCAGCATCAGCCGTTTGATTCCATTCGCTTTCAAAAGCACAGGCAGCTGGGCGGAGAGGTTTGTCAGCTCCTCCACCTCGCAGCCGGTCACCGTGCGGCGCGCCGCCTCGATATAACGGCTGTCTGTCAGGAAAATGCTCCCGCCGCGCGACACAATCAAAACACCCGCCGAGGACGGAAATCCGGTGAAATACCGCCTGTTTTCTTCACTGACGACCAGCGCCGCCTGCGCAGTCGGCGGCAGAAGGTCTGCCAGCGCCTGCAACCGTTCCTGCATTGCCATGACCATCCTTTCCATATGAGGCATTGAACCATTTATTTTTCAAGCGGCCCCTTGTTATCATATGCGGCCAACGCCTCGACCGCCAGCTGGTAGCCGAGCTTGCCAAGGCCTGCGATCTGCCCGATGCACACCGGGGCGATCACGGACGTATGCCGGAATTCCTCCCGCGCGTGGATATTGGACAGATGAACCTCAACAAAAGGTTTGCCCGTCGCAGCAATCGCGTCGCGTAGGGCGAAGCTATAGTGCGTATAGGCGCCCGCATTGATCACGCAGCCGTCAAACCCTTCGAGCAGTACGCCGTGAACAGCGTCGATCAGAGCGCCCTCACTGTTGGACTGAAAAAAATCGAGGGTAATCCCCTGCCCTTGTGCAAAATCCCGCAGCTGATTGTTAATATCGTCGAGCGTCTCGCTGCCATAGACGGACGGCTCGCGCCGACCGGTCATATTTAGGTTCGGCCCATTGATAACACGCAGTTTCATCGTTATGTCTATCCTTTCCATCCCTAAATTACGCATTCAGATCATAAAAGCCCATGGGATGCCGCTTGTCAAACGCTTCTAAAATAGGCTTTTCCCGTTTGCGCCGCTTTTCAAAAATCCGGACATTGCGCTCCTCCTTGCGGGCGGGGTCAACAAAGATCGTCACGGCGCCGCAAAGATTGCCGCCCCGGATATCGGTCAGCAGCTGATCACCAACGACCGCCATCTCCGATACACGGATGCCCATGCGCTTTGCCGCACGCCAGAAGCCGAAGGGCATCGGCTTCACCGACATGCCGAGCGCGGGCACGCCCGCCATCTCAGAAATTTTGCGTGCGCGGGAGGGCAGGGCGTTGGAGACGATCACAAGCCCGATGCCGCTGCCGCGCATCGCTTCGATCCATTCCGGCACGCCCTCGATAAACGTCTCCACGCTGTCATAGGCAATGGTATTATCGATATCGAGCGCAAGGCCCTTGATCCCAAGCCTTTTGAGCTCTTCCGGCTTCAGATCCGTTACACGGTGCACACGGTAGCGCGGCATTAAATCATTTTTCATCGTGAATGGTTATCCTTTCTTTCCCATAGATACTGGGCGGGGTCGACCCTTTTGGTACAAATGAAAAAGCGGGCACGCAGCCCGCTTTTAAAAAACAAATCACTTATACTTGCGCTTACGTGCAGCCTCGGACTTCTTCTTTCTCTTGACGCTGGGCTTTTCGTAGTGCTCTCTTTTGCGAACCTCCTGAATAACTCCATCGCGCGAAGTCTGCCTCTTGAACCGTCTCAGGGCGCTGTCCAAGGATTCATTTTCTTTTACTTTGACCTGGCTCATCTGTAATTCCCTCCCTCCGGCAAAACGCAGGGGTTGTTGTCCTTTACGGATACTTCGTTATTATACAATACTCCCATGAGGCTGTCAACCACTTTATCGACAGAATTGCATAAAAATCACTGAAAACGATTTTAATGATAAAGGGCGCATCGCGCCGATACTGCATCGTTATATGTTTTGCAACAGGTCCTTCCCAGACATTCAGTCCTGTAAAAAGGCCTGCGCATCGGCACGAATATAGTCCGCTGCAAGAGATTTGATCCGCGCTGCACAGAAGACATTTTTAAAAGCCAAATCGAGTTGATCCAGCCGTTCCCGATCCAGAGAGACCGCCTCATTGCCCTCATCAAACATTTCATATTCCTCTGCCGCGATACGCGCCTCCTCCTGTGCATCCACATGCAGAAGCGCCTGCGGCGCAAGAGCAAGAAGCGGCTCTCCGTTGATGCGAAAAAAGCGGCTCAGCTTCTGCGCACCGTCCTCACAGACATAATAGAGGGCATACATCTCCCGCTCCTGCATGGAGCAGGCCTGAAACGCCTTCGTCATATCCGGCTGCTTTTCAAGCCTTTGTTGCAAACGGCACACCACGCCGTCGAGCAGCGTATCCTGCGGCGCTTCGGCGATTTTCTGAGGCGTAAGAACCGCATATTCCTTTCGAAGCCGCGCTTCATACCGCAGCTTTTCTTCTATCTCGGCCCGCTTTTCCCCATGCCTGCGCGCAGCAGCAGCCGCCTTTCCCCAGACGAAGAAAGCTGCCACAGCCAGCACAACGAGCAGGAGCCACAGATACCAGTATTCTGCAAAGACATTCATCCGTGTTGCCATCCCTTCCGTGTCATCGGTTTGTATCCGTGTCCTCAGGCGCTTCCAGCAGCGCCTTATAAATATCGCCCTTTTTCAAGCCGGTCTCGCGGGCCGTCTGCCGGGCCGCATCGCTCGCCGACTGCCCGCCTTCCATGCGTCTGCGTGCGGTTTCAACCGCCTCGTCCAGCGTCACCGTATCCTGCGCCGGCTTTTCCGCGCCCTCAATGACCAGGACGATCTCTCCACGCAGTCCGCCGTCCGCAAACTCCAGGGCCGCCTGCTCCAGCGTTGTGCGGATGACCTCCTCATGCACCTTCGTCAGCTCCCGCACGATCGCGATGCGCCGGTCTCCCAGCGCCTGATACAGGTCCCGGAGCGTGGCCGGCAATTTATGAGGCGCTTCATAAAAAACCATCGTGCGCCTTTCCTCCGCAAGGGAAGCAAGGTGCTCTCTCCTGCTGCGCTTATTTACGCTCAAAAAGCCCTCAAAGGTGAATCGTCCCACCGGCAAGCCGGACAAGGCAAGCGCAGTCACAAAGGCCGCCGGCCCAGGCACGGCGCGCACGGGAATTCCCCGCTCGTGGCACAGTGCCACCAGATCCTCCCCAGGATCAGAAACCGCGGGCATGCCCGCGTCTGTCACCAGCGCGCAGCTTTCCCCCGCGAGCAGCCGCGCCGCGATCTGCTCGCCCCGCTCGCGACGGTTATGTTCAAAATAGCTGAGCATCGGCTTTCTGACCCCAAAGTGGTTAAGCAGCTTCAGGGTCACTCGTGTGTCCTCAGCGGCGATAAAATCGACCTCTTCCAGCGTCTGCACCGCGCGGGGAGAAAAGTCACCCAGATTGCCGATCGGCGTGCCAACCAGATACAAAATTCCACTCAATCGATTCCCTCCCTGTCTACCTCATAGATCGCACGCATCTCGGGCGAGCAGTTGCCGGAAGGATCTTCCAGAATAAAAAGCGGCTCGATACAAAGCCCCGGCTTTCCGCCTCTGCGCCCCTCCAACAAAAAAAGCCAGGGTGCGCGCTCTGCCCGCTGCGCAACGAATCGGAGCCGTTTGGGCTCAATCCCCTGCGCACGCATTTCACACAGTACATCACACAATCGCTCTGGCTTCTGGCAGATGCAAAACCGGCCGCCGAAGCGCGTTAGCCGCGCACCGGCCCGCACCACATCAGAAAGCGTGCACTGCGTTTCCTGGCGCGCCGTCCGCAACGGCTCCCGTGTGCAGACAGCTCCGGCCTGCGGCGCATAATATGGCGGATTGACCGTTACCAGGTCAAACGGCTTTGCTCTATCCGGCTGCCTCCATATCCGCAGATCACCGTGTACGGCCCGCAGGCGGGCATCCAGATGATTATAATGGATGCTGCGCCGAAACTGGTCATATCCCGCCTGTTGGATTTCAAGGCCGGTCGCATGCGCAAGCTGATTTCTGCGGCACCAGATGAGTGGCAGGATACCGCACCCCGTTCCCAGATCCAGTGCCCGCTCGCCCTTGCGCGGTGCGGCAAAATCCGCAAGCAACAGCGCGTCCATGCCAAAACTGTGCGCGCGGGAAACGATCACCCCGATTCCTGCGCCGAGTGGCTCCAGCCTCTCTCCCGGCAGGAGCAGCGCTGTATGCATTAAAACAGGATCTCGCATTCCGGCAAAGCCTCCTGTAGGGATTGAACCTGCGCCTGATCCAATGGATTTCCTTTCAGATCTAACGTTTTTAAGGATGTGAGCCCCTTGAGGGCAGAAATGTCCCGAATCTGGTTTTCCGCGAGATACAAATGCTTGAGTTTTGCCATGCCCGACAGCGCAGATAAATCGGAAATGCGATTCCCATCCAGTGACAGATCACTCAGATGCGTGAGTCCGGACAATGGGGTCAGGTCTGAAATTTGATTATCTTTCAGGGATAGTGCGATCAGCTGCGTCATCCCGGATAGCGGGGTCAGGTCGCTGATCTGATTTTCTGAAAGCAGCAAAACATTGAGCCCCGTCAAGCCTCGGAGGGGAGACAGGTCGCTGACCTGGTTGGATTCCAGATTCAGCTCACGGAGCTTTGTCAGCTTTGCCAAGGGGGCGAGATCGGAAATCCCATTGCTGCACAGCCCCAGATTCTCCGCCTGTGTGAATTTTTCAAACCCCTTTAGCGTACCAAGCTCCGCCCCGCACAGGGAAATCTCCTGTGTACCGTCATAGGGGAAGAATTGATCTGCAACTGTCATGCCGGTATCGCTGAACTGCGCTCTTGAGGCCGACGACGGTTCCCCGGATGACTGCGCCCCGCCGTCCTTCCCGCAGGAGGCCAGCAGCACAAGCAGGCAGTAGAATCCGGCCGTGAAAGCCAGCCCCTTTTGCATGAATCTTGTCCATTTACACTGCATAACATAAAATTCCTTTCCAAATGGTTCCGCAGGAACCACGTATCACTAGCATACGATTTCCCTTTTATTGTATACGCCACAGGATGAAAAAGCAACCGGCGAAATTGGTTGGAATGCTTACAAAACATCTCAACACGCAGATGAGAAGGGAGCAACGCGCCCCTTTGATGCATGAACATAAAAATACAAATACCGCAGGGCGCTTTTCATCGTCCTGCGGTATCTCTTAAAAAGCCGATTCTATCAGTAGGATCTCTTAGTCTTTCTTCTCCTTTTTGCGCGTCAGAACAAACGCTGCACCGGCAGCAACAGTGACAAGCGCAAGCGCGGAAATCGCAACAGATTCGCCTGTGGGCGGATTCTCAACGGGAGGCGCAATCACTGGTTGCGTCGGGGCGGCGGTCGGGGCAGCGGTGGTCGTCTCCGGCGTGCAGTGCTCCTTGAGCCAGTTGCTGTAGTAGGTGGCGAGCTTCACCTGCATCACGCCGAGGTTCGGGCCATCCTGTCCCTTATGAATGGAAGCGTCGACATAATTGACATACATTTTGATGCAGTCGACTGTCTGGGTGATTGGGCCCGGATTGTCCGCATAGACCCAGTAGATCTGATCGAGCATCGTCTTCACTTCGGCATCCGTCATCTTGCTGATATCCCCGATGATCACGCCGTTTTCAGCCGCATTGACGATCGCCTTCGCAAGGTTGTCACTCTTCGCGCCTGTGACGATCAGGCCCACAGTGCTGCCTACGAAATCCGCAAACGCCTCAGTGCTGCCAAAATATTTCTCTGCAAGGGCCTTAACAGCGTCTGTATCCGGAGCGATAACCTCCGCATTCTGACCCGCTTCCGGCTTGAGCACATCGTCCGCGGCAAACGCTGCGATACCAGTCACAGACAGCACCATGCAAAGCGCCATCAGGAGGCTGAACAGTTTTCTACCCTTTGTCACTTGCTCTTCAATCCTTTCTCTATAAAATTCCTTTCTATAATACAAGAAGAAATCCCCCTGCATATATAGTTTTATTTTACAAGCTCGCCGCATGTTTGTCAATTAATTCTTTTCAATTTTTCTGGTAGCCTTTCCCTGCGCAGACGTCTTTTTCCTCTCATTTTTCCATTCGAAATACAAAAAATAATCCGGAACCAGAAAATTATGAGCTGTCGGATAAGGAAAGGAGAGACATATGGGCAAATCCAAAAAGCAGCAGAAAAAGCCAGCGCTTCCCCTTGAAATACTCGCTGAAATCTGGCAGGCACCGGAAAACGGCATTCCGACTGATGTGCTGGGCAGCTATACGGGAACCGGCCTGGATCGCGAATATCCCGTACAGGATGCCGACGACCTTTGAAAATTCCCCAAAAAGGAAGCCGCGAGACGATTAACAGTGTCCCGCGGCTTCAGCTTGTCGATCAAGTCTCAGAGAAGAAAAAAGTGCACCAAAAAGCATGGTTTTGATCGCTTTTGGAAGCGGCGCCGCTGGGCGCTGCCGGAAGGCCGAGGCAGCATAGCGCTTTGCTCACTGCGTGGCTCGTGAGGGGATTTTT
>OMGU01000660.1_pt1 | contig 35806 bp, 36 predicted proteins | sample 1646121 | NCBI WGS metagenome assembly OMGU01 (sample SAMN05578581, study PRJEB25193) | human gut metagenome | biome: Human Microbiome; feature: human-associated habitat; material: feces | host: Homo sapiens | place: USA:Birmingham
TTGCGTGTACAAACTCTTCTTCTGTATCCACGAAATGATACGGTTCATACTCCCCATAAGCAGAAGGTCTGCTAATCGTTACAAGCTGAATTTTTTCATATCCAATTTTAGCTTCAATCCCCCTTTTTAATTCTGAAAGATGCTTTCCATGCGTCATTTTTAAAGCGACACATCTAATATTGTCAACATTTTTAGCAATCAGATAACACATTATCCTAAATCCCTCTTAAAATCTGGTTTGAATTTTAACCAATCTTTTTCTCTCTTTTGTTATTTTATTCTGTTTTTCTTACCTCTACAGATTTCCCATTTCAAAAATTTTTGATATAATATAATAGTACAATCAAAAATAGTGTCGCTTCCTGATATGCGACTTATAAATGTTCAGGATTTAAATACAAGTAAAACTCTGGCTTATGACAGAGTTTTACTTTTCTTTACCTGGCTACTTTTGAGGTTAATAAAAAATCACTTCTATATTTTCGATTGTTTTTTTATCAAGAGAGGCGATAGATGCAACGATAAAACTGCCAAAGGATATGGAAAGGAAATCGGAAAATCCCCTTTTGATTGAAGAAGCTCAAAGCGAAAAAAAGGTTCACCAGAAAATACATAAATAACATCTCTTCTAGTGAACCTTTTTATTCCATGAGCTCAAATCTAGTTTAATGCACGCACCGCCCTAGTAAAAATCTCTAACAATTTTTGTTCTATATGTACCATATTACTATTGCTTTTTGTTCTTGTCAATCACTTAAAAAAGGGGAGCTGCCAATGGCAACTCCCCTCTCTTTTTAACTAAGCTCGTCCGTCTTAAAAACATTGTAGCCTTCATAGTGATAGCTTGCATCAATACCTTTCATGTACACTGTACGGTCATCAATCTTATCTGTAAGTGCATTTTTTAAAAGGAATTTGATTTCAATATCCTTAATCGGACTTCTTTCCATAGCCAAAAGATAATCCTCTTTATCCACCTGGCTCCAATCCACAACTTGTCCAATTTCTTTTTTCAGCATTGCATCTAACCAGATGCGGGTACTTCTTCCGTTTCCCTCTCGAAACGGATGCGCTACATTCATTTCCACATATTTTTCGATAATTTCATCGAAATTACTTTGTGGCATATGGTCTATATTTTCGAGAGCTGTTTGTAAATACATTAATGGAGCAAATCGAAAATTCCCTTTTGCTATATTGACAGTCCGGAGCTGTCCGGCAAAATCATAAATATCATCAAACAAATATTTATGAATCTTTGCAAGTCCCGCAAAGGTCCCCACTTCAAATGTATCAAGTAATCCCTTTTCAAAGAGTTCAGCAGCTTTCTTTTTACTGAGTTTTTCTTCCAATCTGGCTAATGACATTCTGGATCTCTCCTATTGCTTTTAAACAGAGTGTTTTTCCCTTATAACCTTATTCGTCCAAATCATCTTCCATGCATTCACGGTTTTTCTGATAGTATTCCGATACAATATCTAATTCTATATCGTCCATACTAGTTTCCAATACATCTCCATTTTTGTTTAAATAAGCTGCCTTTTTAGGATTGTTTAAATTAAGTACTCTTATATTTTCTCCATCTTTTGTAAATGCATATCCATTTACAATCATATCCGCAGCGTCTGCAATTTCTATAATATTACGCATGTCTTCCCCTCTTTTATTCCTTCAATCCGTATCGGATAGCTCGCTATCCTTCTCAGAGTGAAATCCTGAGAGTTGTTGTTGTATAGCACCTACGGCACGATACGATTTCAGGTATCTTCGATATTCCCGCACAGAAAGCAAGAGGGAAACTATCATTGACAACTCCCCTCTCCTTATTTTTATAGGTTTTTATGTTCTACTCCATATTCATAAATTGTATCACTTGATATATCTATCATATCATTCCAGAATACGCAAGTACGACTTTTATCCACTTGAACTTGTTTGAATAAACCATGAATTACTTTTAGATCCTGATAACTTGGAATAGACTCAATATCTTCTCCAACATTATAAAGAACGTTTTTTTCATCATCAAAAACAACTTGCAGCATAAACCCGTCTAAAGGCTTTAGTCTTTTTATTTTTGGAAGCATTCTAGTTCCTCCTTTGCGTATCGGATAGCTCCGCTATCCCTTCTTAGAAGGTTCTTCTGAAAGTCAAAGCTATAAGGTTCTTTTAGTACAATACTTTTCAGACATCTCCCATTATATAATTTTATAGCATACCTCCATTATTTTTACATACTAATCTTAGGTCCTCAATGATTGTATCAAAATCCAGAGTGTGCTCTATTTCATAGTTTTCTTTGATAAATTCAATCCCCTTAAACTGAAAAAGGTAATGGAATGCTTCCTGTGCGCTTAAATGATATTGATGAGCAAATTCATTTACACATGCTACCGTAAATTCAATTTCCCACTTCTGTTCACTCATTCAGCTCTCCTATTATTTTTCTTTTAAGTCTTTTACTAAAACATCCAATTGTTCATTTACTAAACTAGTTAATATACCTTCTTCAACTGGAATATTCTCACCAATTATTTTTATTGCAAGTTTCGAAACACTTTTTTCGATCTTATCATTCAAAATTTCAAGTTCTGTATATTGTTCGTCATCAATCATTTTTGTTGCTATTATTCCAAGTTCTGCATATTGTCCGTCATCAATCATTTTTATTGCTATTTTTTCTATGTATTCATAAATTTCCTTATATTCCAGATACACTGCTTTAATTTCATCTAATTCTTCCTGTTCCATTTTTTCTGCTTCTAATATCTGATGCTTTGACTCTCCTGATATTATTCTCTCCATTATTCTTGTATACAACATTTCTCTTTCATACGCCACTTTTTTAAGCGCATTTACATCCTCTTTTAATTTTTCCAGAGATGTTTCGTCTAATTTCGACTTTTCTAAAATTTCTTCATCCGAAACCCCATCAAATATCATTTTTATTATTTCTTGCGCCAATGATGCCACTTCTTTTCCGGTCAAATCTTTTCGCCTTTTCATTAACATCAAAATACAGGCAAGACTAATATCATTATATACATTTTCCAAATTTAAGTACATTTTGTTTAAACTCCTCGTTAGTATATTTTATTATTTTTAACTCTCAATCCTTACTATCAATAGCTATTGCACACGCTGCCCCTTGCACTCTTCCAGCTTCCATATCACATTATATTTGCTTATTCTTCCGACACCATCTTACAGAAAACACTATCACCACCAATGACAGCAACATTATGTGGCAATATCATTGTTTCCGATCTTCCCATAGAAATCCTATTCGTCCAGTTCCAATAGGTCATGTTCTGTGAAGTGAGCCTTACCATCTTGAATATCGCGTACGATCTTTTCTAAATAACGAATATTTTCTTCTGAAAAAAATGGATCTTTAACTGTTGGTTCAAATTTTTCATCATGCTCTTTCGTATCTGCATTTTTTTGAATATTACTTTCTCTTTCCATATCAGTAACCTCCGCTTGAAGCAATTATCACTATAAACGTCATTTTTCTCAAAAAATTGTCGTTCTCCCCATAGGAACTATTTTTTCGCTTCTATAATCTAAAGCATTTTCTCTATAAATTCCTACTTTTGCCACAAAAACCTCTCCACAGCAAGGACAACGAAACTCAGTTTCTACAAAAAGTGGTGGTGGTGCTAACAGTAAAGCAAATTCTGATTTATTCTCATTTTCTTTGTAATATAGATCCATCTTTTTCTGCTCTTCATCAGAAATAATAATGTTAAACCATACATGTTCTTCCCTACAATGTGGACAAAATGGATTTACTCTATATATTTTCTGCTCTGATAACTTCTCGGTTTCTTCAAGCTCTTCCAGTTTCTTTTTCAGTTTTTCCAACTGCTCCTTTGTCAGCTCTGTAAACTCCATGATTTCTTCATCTGACTTTCCGGAAAGAATCATTTTTGTTACTTTAATACCTTTTTCGGCAGCTTTTTCTTTTTCTTCCTCATAAAAGTTCTTCGATTTCATCTTTCATCAACTCTCTAAATGCTTCACACACTTCAACCTCTCCTTTCAACTGTTTCATCGTTTCCTATCTCCAAACCTGTTCACATTATTTACTTGAATCGCAGCAATGAAATTCCCCCGAAAAACTTTTCACGTATTTTTTGTATATGCCCTTTCGACATTCATCTGACATATGAATATCCGGAATTGCACGTTTCTCATACATCATAATTTCCGTCTTTTCATATATGGAAGGATCAATGTAATATGCGTCAACTGTTTTTTCAGGAATCCTCAATCTTTTTGCAATTGTTGTCTCTTTTATTCGATGACGACATGCTTCAATTATCATCTCCTTTTCCGTTTCTTCTTCCCATTCTAATGTTTTTCCCCAACTGATTCCTGCAATATATGAAATCCACATTCTTGTCTTTTCATCCTCTGATGCATGATTTTTTATAAAAATAGATAACCCATAAATTGCTTTACAGATATATATGTCATTTAGCTCATCATTAATTTTCTTCCGTATCTCACACTCTTTAAGCAAAATCTCTGCTTCTTCTTCTGACATCCCAGTACATCTGTTAATTTCATTTTTGCAAGTCAAACGACCTTCCAATATCATTTTTCTTGTAATCTGCATCATTGTATCACGTTGTTTCTGTTTAACATATGCCTATAGATCGCTAGTTTGCGGATCAAAAGAAAACTCATCCTGTACTATCAAATCTGAATAGATTCCCATTTTCTTTTCTTTTTCTATAACATCATTCAATATATCCCAATCCAGATCCTGTTCCCACGTATCATCCGACGGAAAAATAACTACACCATCTGTTTGATAACAACTATTCCATGTCGGAAGTTGTAAAAGTTTTTTCTGGCGATATGATTCTAATTTGTCTTCTAACCGCCCAAGTATCTCAACCTCTTCTCCTTCTGGAAAGCCAAGTTGTCTCCCCACTCTTCCTGCCACATATCCATCAATATACAAATCTCTTGCAAGTGAACTATACATTCCCTTTTCCCAGCATAATTTTATGGCAGAATCTTTTGCTTGAGAGATCATCTTCCATAGCAAAGGAGCATTTTCATCATCTATAATTTCCTCAAAACCTTTCACTTGTTCCATACCAACTTCTCCTTTTGAAACAATCCTAATAAAACAAATCTTTATCGTCCTAATTACATCTGGATTCAAACATTTCTTATACTCATTCGTTCGTTTAATGATTTCCAAACGCTGATTTTTTTATTTTTCAAATATTGTTCAGTATTCTTTAAACCGGCAAATGCCGGTCCTGTCCACTTAATTATTTCAAATTTTCACAAAAAAAATTTTTTGTTGATCTAGACAGTTCTTCTGCATGGTCTTGCATTGCACATTGTTCTGCAAATGATATATTACGGATCTGCTTAGATTGAATTATATCATCTATCTCATAACAACCTTGTATTGCCCAATTGGTCAATATTTTGTCTATGTACGGGAACGCAAATTTCCCAATACAGCATTTTGCATACAGACATGCAAACACAACCACTTCTAGATCATATCTTTTGTGGATGCACCAATCTGCAACAAATCTTTTATCTTTGTACGATAATTGTCTAAAAATAATTTGAGTTATTGCTTTATTGTATAAGTGATAATGCGTATAATATCGTGCAATTGTATCCGCATCATTAAGCTCAAAATCCGCACACACAATTGCTAAAGCCTCTAATTGTTCAATTTTTGTATTTTTCCCAAAAGTTATAAATATATACTCAATAACTTCTGTAGACAAAGATAAGCGTTCGCTGCAGTACAGTATTAATAACAGCTGTTCGGCTGATAGGCAATGATTCCACATTGTACTTATATTTAAAATCAAGGATTCGTTTTTTGGGATAGCTATAGACTTTAGGTCTTGCCATTTTTGCATAGACATGGCAGATATCCATTCTTTGGTTCGTGGACTTATTTCGCACTCTTCCCTGCAAAAAAAATGTGGAAATTCTATGTCATCTAGATAGTTCTGGATTACCAATACATTATCCCACAAATTTTGCTTGTTAAGTTTTTCTATGTATTTATACACTTTATTTTCGTTCATTTTTAGTTCTTTACTTAATTGATTAATTTCATCTTGCCCAAAATAGATCCGGTACAAATATAATTTGATTGCATCACCTTCCAAATTTTTTAAATTGTTTTCAAAAAATTTTTTTGGAATAAACATTGTATTACCTTCCTTCTTCCAAAAAGAAATACCCCTGACAGAATCAGGGATATTTCTTTTTGGAAGATTTCTTTGTGTGTTAACATATTAGTTCTTCAATTTCAATTCACGCACTCCATACAAAATGAGGCATGAATAGAGGTTGGATGCATACCACTCCCGTCGTACTGAAATCCACGCACTCTGTATAGAGTGCGACTGCAATCTTGCACACTTAAATCCACACACCCCTTATAGGATGCGACTGCAACGGTGCGAATCTCCTGCACCTGTGCATACAATATAACATATATATTATTATCTGTCAATATATACATTTTTCTTTTTTTGTATTTTAAATATAACATATTTTCGAAAATACTATAGATATTTTTTATTATATATATCATTTTCAGAAATATGTTATATATATTTTCTCCTATCTATAATATTTTCTCGTGTATATTATACTTATGCACTTATTATCTTTAATATCATCCATAAAATCATATACTTATGTATCAATTATCTATAACATTTTTCAAGCTTTTTTTAGATTCTTTTTCGATCAAAGATAACAAATTTAGGGGTGACAATCCTCAAAATACTCTATCGACACTTTTTCATTAATATTTGTATTCAAGCATTATTTTTTCTTACTAAATATGACTTCTTACTGTTATATCCCACAATAATGATAACAAAAATAGGGGGACAAATCCCCCATACAGCCCCTTTCCATTCCTTAATCAAAAATTTCGATCAGATTACCGGTTCAAAAATAACAAATTTATGGGTAATTGCTGATAAAATGATTCTGATACAAGCCATTACGATATCATACATCGTTAGGGGTAGAAACTACCCCTAAATTTGTTATCTTTTCTTTTGATTTTACATTCCATAGCCGAGTCAGCTCTTCCGGAAACACTCGCATCAATCATCTAAATAAATCATCCCCAATGACTTAAGCACAGTCTCACTGTCCATTTTTTTTCGTTTTTCCTCTTCTTTTTTTAATGATTTTGATACCGGTCTTCTATATTCCGGAACCCGAAGGCTTTTTGTTGTATAGATTTCTACCTCCCAAAGCCCCATTTTATAATTCGCTTTATACTGCCATTTATACATTCCATTTTTCTCGTATCCCTCATCGTTTTTACCAAAATCATAAAATTGTCCATTGAATTCCGATAGAAGCCGCGACTCACATCCTATAGATTCTAATACGGAGCCGAAATCTTCTTCAATCCGCTCTCGGATTTGATTCAAAGGAAGGCTTGCATCATATGGTGTTTGTAATGTTGATTTCCACACCTTTGCCTCCTTATGCTCAACCTGCAGATATCCATTCTTAACAGCTACGCTGCGTTTGTCTTCGTATTCGGACTGATGAATCACGCTATCCCAAATATCTTCTGTATACTTCTGAGTCCACTGGCGACTCTCTAAAACCACATACCCGTCATGTTGTTTCTTAGGACTGATTCCCCTCCTCTGATTCGCCCTTTCCTTCATAATACGAACCATATTTTGATGCAAATGTTTTTCCGTCTCAGCTTCCTTCCTTGCCTTCTCCAGCTGTATTTTTAAATCTTCAATTTCTTTTTCTTTCTCGTCAAGAAGCTTACAAATATCATTCACCCTACGTTCTACCTTGTCATCTATCTCTTTCTTGTACTTGAAAAATTCCTCATTGGCATGAACGTTAGCTTTCCGAATTTCCTCTTTGGCCTCTCTTTCAATGCGAGTAACCGCACTTTCCGCTTCCCGAATGGTTTCCTCGTTCTTACAATATTCAGCTATTGTTTCGATATAATACTCGGCTTCCGGATCCGATTGCCCACCGGGAACTTCCTTATATCCGGCGAACGTCTTCTTCGCAAAATAGCCCACTCTGGAGCACCTCCTTTACAATCCCCTGATATAATTGTCCGCAACGACGCTGATCCTGTTATGTCCTAACGCCTTGCTACACTTCTTCATTGCCTGACGATCCAGCTTCTTTCCACTTTCGTCCTTCCGACAAGTGTATATATCGCCCTGAAATCTCTTTCCGGTTCCTTTATTTACCCTATCATATGGAATCTGATCTAACGGACGAGCGTAGGACTTATACATTGATGTCGCATATTCAGCTCTGTATCCATGAATATCCGCATTACTGTTAACATACTGCCAAACCTTCTCACCAGGAGCTGTATTGCGCATTCTCTCGATAATCGCATTTTTATCCGGTCCGATTACCGGAGCGAAACGATAACGTCCATTTTTATCCTTGCGGTGATGAATGAATGTATCATGATCCGGAAATACTTCCAGAGCGTCCTTTAGTACAACTAAATGCTTATTTTCCTTATCGGAAAGATCCGTTCTGCCGGATAGAGCAGATACTTCTTTTTCCATATCATCTCTCGTCCACAGATCCCTTCCTTCAAGCCGTTCCAAAACATTTCTCCGACACCCCGTACCTTTGCAAAAGCGAATCAGCTCATCATTATTCGTTACACTGAAATGCTTATCACGCTCTGTACGAATGCGGCTACGCTTAATATCAGAACGCTTCCTTTTAGGTGGCTGAAACCTGTTCGGATCTGCCTTATCAATTTGATACAGCTTATTGAGTGCAGCTGCTTCGGTCTGTATTGTCCACGCTGATAGATGCTGCCCTTTGCTGTCTACCTGATCAACACGAGACTGTAACCACTCGTTGACAAATTTTTTTGCTGATTTTAAAGTCGTACATTCCGGATGCGTCGCCTGAATCCACTTCACGAAATATTTTGTGTGCTTCCAGTAAGTTCCATAAGTGCTATAAGAAAAAATCTTATCCTTTTCCGTTCCATCCAAAACCGCAGCCTTCTTACTCTCGCCAAAGTGCTGCATTCCGTTCAATTTCTCATAAGCCTGCTGATGCAAGTCTTTGCTGTAACTCTTATTTTTCCTTCCCACCGCAGACCAACTCCTTCCTGTTCTGACTTGATTAATGTTTAGATGATTCCATAATTCAATACAGTTGTGCAATCATCTCAGCATCCGCTTTTTTATATGACAAAAAACACGGCTTTTGCCATGCTTCCTCTTTTCCATTTCCGTATTTGATTCTCTCGGCCCATACCGGTTAAAACAGAAGTCGCTTCCTACCAGATCCGAAAATCTCGATATTCGGCTACGAAACACTTTTTTTAACGCCTTGCGGCGGGTCTTATGTGTGACCGAAAAATACACTTTTAACTGCTTATGTGTGCAGGCACATTCTGGATCGGACCTTGTGCTCACGCCCGGATACCATTGCTCTCTACGGTTAGTATCATTACCCAAATCTGTTTTCTCGTTTCTATCGGCCTTTGCTTTGATGACGATGCCTTAGGTCGCATCGGATGTTAGCCATCACCTTCGTTGTTATACAGCCAACGTTGCATTTGTACAGTTTTACAGTCAGTACCATCACTCTCACAAGATTTACAAGTTGCATCCGTTTCTTTTTACTTCCCACGGTAACGGAAGGTTCTCGATTTGTCCGTCCATTCGGTTGCTCTGATCGCTTTCACAGAGATTACTAACGAGCATTGCCTGAATCCTTACTGTTCCATTCACAATGGTTACTACGGAGCTTTTCAGGAGTTCTGCAGTCGATACCGCTTCGCAAGCATCTATATAATCATACATTGTATGGATACTTATTATATATCATTTCAGCCAGAAAAAATCAATAACATATACTCTATTTTACTATTATATCGGTTTACCCGTTCATTAGCTTCGGGGCGAAAAGCCCCTTGCTTCTAACCGTGTAAACCGATATTTTCCTCCAGCCGCATTTCCCTCCTCTCTCCTGCAGCACATTTTTTACGCCAAGTTTCCGATCGTCGAATCCACGTTTCCCCAAATTATATATGTTATGATATGCACTAACATATTTTATTCCGGATTTTTCACAGCATTTCTTTTCTGTTTGCTCTTCCACCATAAGCCAACCAAATTTAGTTGAGCTTTAATTTATTTTTCAATCTTTTTTCACCTATCCATCGACATACTGGAAATAAAACAAATTTATTTTTCGTTTTTATTACAACCATCAATCACCATAATTAGTGTGTAACTGCATTCTTGATGATGTTACCGGAACAGTTGACGGTGATGCGTATCGGCATCTCCCCCAGGAGCTTCCGTGTCATCGCTGCCGCATAGGCGATGGCAATCGGCTCGGTACAGCCCATCGCCGGAATCAGCTCCTCACGTAAGATCGCTGTGTAATTCTTAAAGTCATTTTCACTCAGCTTCATACGCTTTTTCCCTCCTTCTATTTACTATCCGTACTCCCCGGACAGTTGTCCTGATAACATATGGTCTACTATGTATGAATCATTGTGCTGCTCATAGTAGTAATCCTACCACTGATATTATCAGCTGCTTCGGGATAAATATTACCATATGGAGAAGAATCTGCAATTCCAAAGAATACACAAAAAGGAGTCCCTTCGTTTGTGTATTATATCTAACATCACCCACAGGCATATTAAAAAGCTGCTGCACCGAAATGCAACAGCTTTTTTCACGGAATCATCTATTCAAATGTATGGTTTTCACTCCCCATCAGTCAAAGGAAGTGGTTTTCCGACCGTGACAAAAATAGGAATGTTATGAAAGCTCCTTCTGGTATTCCTGTACATACTCTACGAAGTACTCAACGCCCAGTGACAGTACGCTCTCATCGATATCGAAGAATGGGCTGTGCTGTGGGAACTGACGCTCCTCCTCTGGCCAGCCACCGCCGAGAAGCAGGATGCACTTCTCCTGTGGGTACTTTGCGAAATCCTCACCACCCATCTGAAGCTCCCAATCGGTGAGGTGATCCTTACCGAAAACGGTCTCTGCAGCTCTTCTTCCGGTATCTACACAGGCGTCATCGTTGATCATTGGAGGTGGTCCGAAGTGATAATCCACTTCGATCTCGGTACGCGTAGCCTCACCTACACCGGCTGCTACACGCTTGATAATCTCCGGATACTGATCACGGGTCGCCGGCGTAAAGGTTCTGGCGGTACCCCTGAGGTGTGCCTCTGCCGGGATAACGTTTGATGTTGTTCCGGAATTAAATGCTGTGATACTGATAACAGATGCCTCCAGCGGGTTTAATTCTCTTGCAACGACACGCTGCATCGAAAGAATGAACTCCGAAGCGGCAACTACCGGGTCTACGGTCTGGTGTGGAAGTGCACCATGGCCACCCTTACCCTTCACATAGATATCGAAGGTATCCGCAGCGGACATAACAGGGCCATAACGAAGAGATGCATAACCTGCCGGAATCTTACTCCAGATATGCATCGCGATGAGACGATCACACTCGAGAAGCGCAGGATCATCCTTCATCAGCGCCGCACCACTGTTCTCGATGCACTCCTCTGCCGGCTGGAAGAGAAGGCGTACGGTGATGGTCAGCTCATCCTCCATCTGCTTCAGAAGCTTGGCTGCCCCGAGGAGCATGGTGATATGTGTATCATGACCGCATGCATGCATCTTGCCTTCATTCTGAGATTTCCACTCACACGCTACCTGCTCTGTAATCGGAAGGGCGTCGATATCTGCACGAATTCCCAGAATCTTATCCGAAGAATGCGGTCCCTTGATGGTGGCGATCACGCCGGTCTTACTGGACTCCTGATACGGAATTCCGAGTTCATCAAGATATTCCATAATCTTCTTCTGTGTATTGAACTCCTCCCATGGTAACTCAGGGTGCTCATGGAAATAACGACGAAGTTCGACTAATTCGTTCTGAATTTTCTTTCCTTCTGTGATGACATCCATTTTGTATTTCCTCCTAATGAATGATGTAAAACACGTATGTTATATTCTTTTTTTAGTACAGCCTTCCGAAAATATCGACATTCGAAAGGCTGAGGAATTTAAATATTAGAATGGGCCGTAGTTGATCTTGGTTGCAACAATCAGTGCAATCACGCAGACAACAAACAGTATCGAAATCAGCGGAGTAATAAACTTCCACCACTTCTTAAGAGGGATACCTGCGATCGTAAGGAAGATCAGAAGAGTACCACTGGTGAACCAGAGAGAGTTTGTAAGACCATCACCAAACTGGAATGCGAGGATCATAGTCTGACGCGTCATACCGATGATATCTGCAAGCGGAATAAGGATAGGCATGAGCGCCATAGCCTTTGCCGAACCAGAAGTGAGGAGACCGTTGAAGATTGCGATAACGAACATAACCGCGATGGCTGCGATCGAACCCGGAAGGCTCTTCAGAGGTCTGGAAATGCTGTAAATGATCGGGTCGATGATACCGGACTCAGTAAGAATCCACTGGATACCTCTCGCAAGACCGATGACAAGTGCAGGTGTAAGACCATCCTTCGCACCGGCACAGATTGCATTTACGAGGTCATTCGGTGCCATCTTGTTCAGAAGACCCGCAGCGACTGCAGCAAACAGGAAGCATGCGGAAAGATCGTTCATAGACCATCCAAACTTTGCAACACCTGCGATGGCTGCTACGAATACAACGAGGAAAAGCAGGAGCGCCATGCTCTGTCCGCCCGTCAGCGGAGTCTTCATCTCCTCAGAATAATCTACACGGAACTTATCGGAATCAAGGTCTGCGGTGATGGACTGAATCTTTCCCTTACGAACACCACGTGCATAACGAAGTACGTAAAGAATGATGATAAAGTCCGCAACGCAAAGCAGGATCAGACGGAATGCAAAGCCTGAGAACATCGGAAGCTCTGCAACTTCATGAGAAATACCTACCGTATACACACTGGTCGGTGAGAAAGAGAAGCTGATCATATCGATCATAGCGGAACATGCGATACCAGTCATTAGGTCATAGCCGAGTGCCAGAACCAGTGACAGAACGATCGGAATGAACGGAACGATCTGCTCATTCCATCCGAGGAATCCACCGAGTGAACCGAAGATGATCATGATAAGAACCAGGATCTTCTCGGAACCGACAGCTTCAGACTTCGAAAGGATACGAGCTACACCCTTGTTCAGAGCACCGGTCCGCTTGTAAACCTCGATACATCCTGCAACGAGCATAACGAGGAACATCATGCCTGCTGAGGATACAAGTCCGTTCGGAATCGACTGAAAAATCGCCTGCGGTCCTAAATACGTCTTTTCCGTTGCATGGAAAGAGTTCGCGATAACAACGGTTCTGCCATTCAGCACTTCACGATCAAATGCGCCCGGGCTGATAAACAGTGACATGATGTAACAGCCTACGATTACGAGGAATACGATAACGAATGCATTAATCGATCCACTCTTCTTTTGTTTCTTTACGTTTTCTCCCATTTCATACTCCTAACCCTTTTAAAGATTTGCGTCTACATCTGCCTTATCGATCATGACATTCAGGATTTCCTTATCCGTGGACTTCATACCGACTCTGCCGATGTATCCCATGTTTTTAATAGTTTCCTCTACATTCTTCTCAACGATACCCTCGCCTGCCTGGAACTGCTTGTCACTCATGCTCATATAGTGTGCAAGCAACGCTGCATGTACCGAAGCGGCGATCTTCGCTGCACAGCTTGGCTTCGCGCCATCGCATACGATACCACCGACATTGGCAAGTGTGTTGGTGATCGTTCGTCCGATATGCTGGTAGTCACCACCGGCCATAAATGTAATGGCAGCACCCGAGCCACAGGATGCACTTACAGCGCCACAAAATGCGGAAAGTGCGCCGATATAGTGCTTGATATAGATAGAAACCAGGTTACTAACGAGCATCGCCCGATACATCTTTTCCTCGGAAATATGCCACTCACGTGCATACACGAGAACCGGCATCGTCACCGTGATGCCCTGATTTCCGGAGCCGGAATTGATCACAACCGGGAGCGGACACCCACTCATACGTGCATCGGAACCTGCCGCTGCCGCTGCACAGGCTTCGGTACGGACATCATCACCCCAGTTTTCGAGGATCGTCTTACCGATCTGTGCGCCCCATGCGTTATCGAGACCTTCCTGTGAGATTTTCGAGTTCATCTCGATCTGACGCTGAATCACGTCCTTGATTTCAGCGAGATCTACAGTGTTTGCATACTCGAGAAGTCCCTGAAGGCTCATCTTGTTTCGATCTGCACGTACAGTTTCATCTGCATTTTCCTCTACAACGGCATTCTCGATATCTCGAAGAACTTCCTCATCCTTCTTCATATAAACGATATCCGTGTGATGGTTTGCGATGCGTACACAGGCAGTATGCTCTTCTGATTCCATTATAATCTCGATATAGAGATTAGGAACATTTTCCGCGAGATTCACATCGCAGATCTTCGTCTCATTGAGTCGTCTGCACTCCTCACGATCTTCATCGGTCACACCAGCGATCACTTCCAGTTTCTTATCCGGATCGCCGCCGACCATACCAAGAATTGCGGCTACCTCGATACCCTTCTGTCCACCAGAATTCGGTACCGTTACGCCCTTGACATTCTTGATCATGTTACCGGAGCAGTTCACTGTGATGCGCGTCGGCATCTCTCCCAAGAGTCTCCGGGCCTCGGCTGCCGCATAAGCGATCGCAATCGGCTCCGTACAGCCCATCGCTGGAATCAACTCCGCACGTAAGATCGCTGTGTAATTCTGGTACTCATTTTCACTCAGCTTCATACGCTTTTCCTCCTTTTCTTTGCCACCCGGGAACGCCCCGGACAGCCTACTGTTCATATGCAGTGCAGGATGAATGAACACTCTTAATCCGCATTTTATCTATTCATGTCATTAACCACATCACTGATATTACCAGTATTTATAGCTATATACTAGCACAAGGGATATCATCTGAATATCTAAATAATTGACAAATATTTATAATATTTTTGTGAATTTTGCTCAAACACAAGGCTTTCTGTCATCCGATCTATAGCCTTTCAGATAGACGAAGCCCCCTGATTTTTAAGTATTTCCTGCTTCCCTGTGTTTTTATGCGCGCACGAACGCGTCTCTTCGTCCTGCTTCCTATTGCAATTTACGACTACTTCGTGTGCAAGATTTTCGAAATTTCGTTCTTTTCATGAAACAAAACCGCCGAGCAAAGAAGCTTCGCTTCCCTGTTCGGCGGTATATCGCTCTTTTTCATATTCTGTTTATCGTGCCTGGAGAAAGAAATCCTCGAAGCCACCGAAGTTATGGAGGTCCAGGCGGAGGAATTCGATAACCGTAGCAGCATCTTTCTTTCGAAGACCTTCAATAATATCGGTATGATGCTCAGTATCCTTTGACAGCAGCACATCCCGATTGCTGTTCCAGTAAAACTGTGCATATGCACGGGTCAGACGGTTCATCGTAAGACGAAGCTCCTGTAGCGCATAGTCATTATGCCAGAAGCTCATTAGTTTCAGATGAAAGGTTTCATTTGCTGCCCAATGCTCAAACGGTGTACGCTCATCGTTCTTACAGTCTTCGTTCAGCTGCTCGAGCTCATCCAGCTGACGTTCGGTCAGCGTATCGATCTTACGACTTATAAATCCACTTTCCAGAACGAAACGGAACTGCAGCATAGAATACACGCCGTCTACTGAATAAGTGATGATCTCATAGCCGTAGCGTGGAATGCTTTTCAGTATGCCATCGGCGCACAGCGCAATCAGTGCATCGCGCACCGGCGATTTACTCACACCATACTTCTCCACTAGGTCCTTCTCGTTAATAATATCTCCGGAATGCAGATTTCCTGCCAGGATATCCGATTCTATGCTTTTATATACAAAGTCCTTCAGATTAGATGCTACTTTCATTCTTCCCCCACACATCTATATACTTCTTTAAATAGTCAGCTATAACCTTATCACTCTTTTGGGAATTTGTAAATACCGGTTTCGATGCAAAACGTGCTTATCTTCATAAACGTCTAAAGTTCTTTTTCATCGCTTCCTTCGTAAGGTCCTTGATCACCTCTCCACCGATGATCAGCCCTGCAACTGAAGGTACAAACGCGACGGAGCCCGGGGTCGAGCGGCGCTTAGCAAAACTGCCTGTTTTGGATTAGACTAAGTATTAGTTAGATTTTTCATCGCAAGTTAATTCTAACACAAAAAGAGGACCTTGGGGTTTTTTATGAACCCTTGGTCCTTCTTTTTTATAGGCTATGTTTTTTCACAGCCCCTTTTTTATCAACTTTTATGAAACACTCTGATTCCAGACTACTTCCGGATGACGATTGTTCTTCATGCAATCACACAGGTACAGGTTAATAAGCGTCTGATATGGAATACCGACTGCATCAGATTGATTCTTAAAATACGCAATAACTTTTTCATCAAGATTGATGGTTACCTGCTTCTTATTTGTTTTTGCATACGGATTTTTTCTCGGGTTTAAATTCATAATATCATATTCTTCACGCATAATCTCACCTCCAAAATGGTTGTTCATTGTAAACATTTTGCTCTGTTTTCGTTGCCTTTCTTGCAGATATGATTCTGATTTTTTCATCTTCTCCACGATAGCAATGGCTAACAATACAAACACCTTTCCTATCGGTCATACCTATAATCAGAAACCTATCTTCTTCTTCAGAATGATCCGGATCATCAAACAGAATCGCATATTCATCCTCGAAAACGGACTGAACCTCTTCAAAAGAAATCCCATGCTTTTTTTTGTTTTTGGTATTCTTTTCTTCATCCCATTCAAATAGCATTTCTTCACTTCCTTTATAATTATATTATAATTATAGTATAATTATTTGTCAACACATTTCAAACTATCCATATATTCTTCCTTACTCAACGGTGGCTGACCGATAATCTCACGCATAGCATTGATTTCCATGAATTTCCCAAAATCAAAATCGTATGTATGTGATTCAAAATTATCAAACCTGTTGGCTGATTTTTCTTCTTTTATCCGGTCTGCCTGGGCCTCTGCCGCCTCCGGATGGCGATATTTCCATACCACCTGCAAAACATAATAAAACGGCTTTGTAGCATCCTGTATTGTGCCCTGATGAGCCATGCGCTCACAGATGATTACAACATCTTTATACGTAAGAGAGTCAAAACACTGCTTAATATCCGAAGTCTGAACTTTCTGTTTCTCAATCCAAAAGAAATCCCGTTTCAGACGACCAACCTGCATACAGGCGGTTTTTACCATCCGGATCACATCCGGATCCAGCCGTCTCTGATACTCATCCGAGGTCTCAATAATGTCAAAACGCTTATCTGAATAGTTTTTCAGATGACGATTGATCCGGGCTTCACGCTGCTCTGGAGTCTCCGTAGCCACATCAACTGAATATTTTTTCTGTTGACGTTCTGCTCTTCTCTGTGTAGCCTTCCGTTTTTTCTCATTTTCCTTCTGACCTGCAGTCACATAGAGATCCCACACCGTCGGAAGGACATCTGCAATTTTATGCATTCCAAAAAGAAAGGCACACTCATCTATCCCGTAGTGCTTAAAAAATATTCTTGCAACCGTATCTCTTAAAGAAGTTAAACGCTCCGGATGACTCATAACCTTGATCATAGTCCGAGCAAGATACTCTTCAATATCATAAGAGAGAGACGTACTGCTCCACTTACAGAAACTCCAACTAAAGATATCCAGAATTTCCCGGGCCACCGCATCAGAAGAAGCCCTGGCATCCAGCCAGTTATACCAGTCGAACTCCTCTCCCCTCGACCCCCTCACCGCAGGAGTAGAGAGAAGATTGCCAGGAGGGACAATAAAAGACGCACACACAGACCTAGTGGCAAAATTTGCACTTTCAGCAACTTGACCAACGCCCTCCCGAACAGAGTCAATCTCAATAATCTCAGCCGTTTGGGTTTGATGATTTTGACACTGTGCTGCCTTAGAATATCGCATCAACCCCTCAGCTTTTGCGATTGTGCAAACCGTTCTGCGAGATACTCCTGCAACTTCTGCGATTTCCTCGTACGTTAAATTATCGGCCTGCGTCAGCAGCTCGACAATCTTTTTCCGTGTTTCTTTTTTCTTGTCCCTGGCAGCCTTTCTATCAGCCGCACGTCTCAGACCCTGGCCAATTCCAAGCTTCTTGATTTCTTCTCCTGTAAGAGCCAGCATATCAACTACATAGGCGTTTGACAGCTTATAATACCCCCTATGATCGATGCCAACGCTCTGATCCGTTTCCTGAATAATGTGATCCAGCTCGACCTGCGGCAATGGATCCACAAATCTTCTATTCATCTTCTGCAGACGCAATGCCGCATTAGCCGGATCGAGCTGTTTCAGCGCAGAATATGCGATAAACAGCAGTTGCTCCCTGCAACTGTCCGTACAATCTTCTCCACGCATCGCCTGCAGCTTCTCCAGTTGCTCCAGGCGAGTAGAAAGAAACGGCAGACGGTATTCCGTAAACGATACTACCGGCCTGGAAGCGATTTCCTTTTTCTTTCTTTCTTTTTCTTCTTTTGCTTTCTTATACTCTTCTTCCGATTTCCAATCCCAGAGATTACAGCCCTGTACCAGATCCGATAATTCATAACATTTTCCGGATACAGCAATAAGCCGACAATATGTGTCGGCTGTTACATTGTATGTACCTGGGATCCTGCAAACACGAGCGTCATCCAAGACTGAGGCATCTGGCTGTGCTGCCCGTGGATCTGCAGATAATATTTCCTGATATTTTACATACAGTTTTTTACGAACTTTTTTATAAAACGCTTTGATCTTTTCCGTTTTCCACGTATTTGCAATCGATTTATCCAGGATGTACTGCAGGCCGAACCCCCGGCCGCTATCCGTGATCATAGTTGGCACTGCTAACCGGCCGTCCGAGAATGCGTCCTCCAGAATTTCGACCGTCCGCATTTTTGCGGTCTGTATCTGATCAGGATCATCCGAGTGACAGTCCAGATCGATAAAAATAGAGCCAAAATTAAAAACTCTATCGGATGTGCGTTTATATCCACGAAATGTATGAACCGTCGTATAGGTATCGAGCAGATCTGTGCCGGTCGCTGCCAGCTCGTCCATGTCGCACGTGCTCAGCTGGCTGACCTGATCTCCTTTTTTCCGGAGGCGGATCATCTGGCCACCACGTTTATCGTGGTACAGTGTTCGCAGGAAATCCATCTTTTCTTCTTCGAGATTTTTTTCATATGTATAAAAAACTGCCATTTGATTCGCCTCCTTTCCAGTGGATAAACAGCGCAGATTTTTCTTCCTGAGGTTGCTTTATCCACATCCTTAGCATAAAAAAAGACCCGCTGAAACGGATCTCCTTTTTTATCCATTTTGCTATCTATATTCTACCTTAAACGAACTGGAAGTGCTATACACGGCAAAACTGAATTTTTTTGATTTTTGAACTGATTTTTAAAAACCCTTATTTTACAATAATTTGCGGCACATTGATGTCGCAAAAGTCGGTGCTTTTTTTTTTTGTTTGTCGCAAAAGTCGGTGCTTTTGTCGCAAAAGTCGGTGCTTGGTGTCGCAAAAGTCGGTGCTTTACAAATTTATTTCAACTCCAATAATGGAACGACCTGCAGATAATATATCATATCCTTTAATATATTTTTCAGTTTTAAACGACTCCAAAACCTTTATCATCATTTTATGCAATTTAGCCTTTTTATCTCGAATATTCACAAACTCTTCGTCATACCATAGCTCTGTGAGAACTCCCTTGTCAAGTTCCTCATCATAATATATGACTTCTTTTAATGCAACCTTATTTCTTGCCCGTTTCAATTCCTCAACACGCTGAATTACATACCGTTTTACTAAAATGGCATCATCTGTATCAGTCATCCCAGGAACTTTCATAAGGCTAATAGGCACTGCAGCAATGCGCCCTATACGTTCTGCATAGTCATAGAGAACCGGCATTTCCTTTAATGAAAAACCATTAAGGTAAACTTCTCCATTGGCCGACTTCACCTGAACTTCCCGTAACGGAAGAAGATAATCTGTAAATAATGCCTTATCACCTTTTCTCAGTTTTATCCCACGTGCCTCAAATTCATCCGTACAATCCAGTGTAATACGAATCAGTGCCAATTTCTTCAGGCTACGTGTGACCGCTCCTGCTTTCTGCGGCTTAACATCTCCCTTCATATTTCCAGACATAATCCTGGAAATCATCTCCGGAGTAAAAGAGCTGCAGTTATTTTTATACAGTGTATATACCGAATCCATCACAGCCAAATCATACATCGTAACATTATTACTTGACAGTTTAACATCCTTATCTTTTTCCAGATCAACCGTTACTATAATATTCTTCGATGGCATGACCTTCAATTCAGTCGGATTTTCAGATGAAACTAAACCACCTGTTGTTGTAATAAACTTTGCTACTGAAGAAATATTAAAATTTTCATTTTGAGTCTTCGGCAGTTTTGCTACTTTAAATTCTTCCATGAATGAAATATCACTCCTTCTTCGACTTCCAATCATTATCTCCAAATAATCTTTCGAGTGGTCGTGGCAAAACTCTACATACAATTTTCCCATCCAAGGTTCCAGTATTAACACCTTCCGGCAACCAATCAATCTGGCTTAAATGACTTCGCAATCGTTCCTTTTCGCGCTTTCCAACTGTCTTCAAGCCCTGAACATAGGCATTTGCCTCTCCGGCCGTGCTGAAAGACATCCGCTCGGCATATGCCAGTATCCGCCGCCGTTGCTCTTGCGTGAGCCGTTTCTGATCGCCGGCATACTCGATCAGCCACTCTCCTACTTCTTTTTTCTTATTCTCATAGTATACATCAATTTCATTTTGTCGTGGGAATCCGCTCATAATCATTCCCCTTTTCTTCATTTGTTATCTTGTGTCTATCTTATATTTATCTTGTATCTATCTTGTATTTGATTCTAAAACCATGTTAACATACTGCGTCAACGTCTGATTGTATTGATCTGCACCGGATACAACCATATTATATACATCAGCATCAAACTTTACAAAAAGTCTCTGTGCAGCCTGGCCCTTTTTACGTGGAATACAGTCCTTTGACGGTTTTATCAGTAACTGATCATAAAATGCCTGGATGTGATCCGGATCGGTCTGTCTGATTGCCGCATTGATGTAATACGCCGCTGCAATTCCCAGATTTCCGGATTCTTCTTTTATCATATCATACACCTTATCTGTAAAGGCCATATTGATTTTTTTCGGCTCAGCAGATGGTATCTTCTCTTCCATATGCCTTTCCAGATTTTCTTCCGCACGTCTATAAGCTTCATATTTCCCATGAGGCTCATAGTTTTTATCTTGTATTTGTCTTGTTGTTATCTTGTTGCTATCTTGTGTATTACTTGTATTTGTATACATACCAGACAGATCGAGCTTCCTTTTTGCCATTTACATAACACCTCGCTCCAACTCAGAGGCAAACCCCTTTACAGCTTCTGCAGCTCGGCTTCCAGGATCGTACTCTGTAATTCCAACGTGTGAGGCAACGCATTCACTAAGCGATACCGCCTGTGGGATTTTTGTCTCAAAAATTGTTGTTTCCGCTCCGGCAGCCATCCGCTCGGCAACCTCCTGAACCTGCTTTCCCAGGTTGGTTCGGTCATTGCTACGGTTAAACAGAATTCCGGCGATCTGCAGTTTTGTATTCGTGGTTTCCTGAATTTCTGCGATTGATTCCAAAATCCCAGCGTTGCCTTCCAGAGATGCGATATCAGGCAACATAATTACAACGGCAAAATCTGAAACTGACAAAGAAAGATAATGCCCCCAACCCGGAGACGGGTTTACATCCACAAACACGTAATCATATTTGTCTTTGACTGCTTTCAGTTCACTCCGGAACCGGCTTATCTTTGCATCCATTCCGATTTCCGCAACCGCCATATTGGCCGGAATGATATCCAGATTGTCTTTAACCGGCACAGCCGCATCTTCTAAAGAAATTCCGCCCTTTAAAACATCCACGATTGTTTTCATACTGTCCGTTCTCGGAACTCCGGAAAAGAATGTCAGATTGGCCTTTTGTCCGTCCACATCAATCATCAGGATCTTTTTTCCTTGTCTTGCCAGATACCAGGCCGTATTATAGCAAACAGACGTTTTTCCAACGCCGCCCTTCTCATTGATATATGTAATTACCTTTGCTCCCATGCGTTCTCCTTTCCTATCCTGTATTTATCTTATATCTATCTTGTATCTATCTTGTTGCTATATTGTATCACACATATTTTCAAAAATCAATTATATCTTGTATTTATCTTGTATCTACATATCTGAAAAGATGATTCTTGCATCAGGATTTCCCAGAGCAGATGTGTTAGCTTATATTATAATATATGAATTTTTAAAAAGGAGACGGATTTTATTCCCGCCTCCTATGTATTATTACTTTCCTTGAGCCTTATCTAAGGCAGCCGTAAGTTCTGCAATCTTGTCCTGCAGACTTTCCAGCTGTACCTGCAGGCGAGCATTTGCTTTATCAGCCTCCCGGAGCAGGGTATTCATTTCACGCTCCTTTTTTGCGACCTCATTTGCACAAGAGAGAGCAGCATCCTTCTGAGCATCGGAAATTTTTCTCTCCATATCAGCTTTCAGTTCACGGATTTCCGTCTCATGGTCCTTTTTCAGCCCTGCCAGCTCCCGATCTGTTGCTTCCTGTGCAGCTTTCAATGTCCGACCAGCCTCTTCCTGGCTTGCCTTTAATGTCCGATCTGCTTCTGCTTTTTGGTGTTCCATATCCTTCTGCAGTTCAATGATTTTATTTTTGGCCGTCTCCTCGGACTTTTTCAAATCATCATATCCAGCTGCTTTTTCTTCTGCGATACTCAACTTATCAGCCAGGTTAGCAATAGTCTTGTCCTTTTCGTCTGCCAGCTTTGAAGCCGTCTCAGCCTGGGCCTTAGCCACAGAAGCTTCTTTCACGGCCTGCTCCGCAGCCTGAGAAGCACTGGTTGCCGTCTGCTCTGCAGCCTTCTTGTCTTCCTGCAGCTGCGCATTTTTTTCCTGAAGTGAAGCAATGGTCTTATCCTTGCTTGTAAGAGCTGAGGAAAATTCTTCCATAGCGCTTTCCCGTGCCGTATTGTAATCTTCAACGCTTTTCAGGTAAGATTCCATGATTTTCTTCATGTACATTTCAAAACTTTCAATATCCTTGGCACTGTTCGGTGCCACGGTCTTGGCCCGATTCAGCTCCATGACCTGCATCATGTGATCAAAGCCCTGGGCCTGATTCATGCCATTCTCTTCGCAGAATTTTCTAAATGCGTCTGCCGCTTCCTGGTCAATTCTAAAGTTTGTCTGCTTGATTTCTCCCATTTTGTCCATCCTTTCGTGATTCTGTTTCCGTTCCTGATTTGATAATACTATTATATCATGCCCCTGCATCGCCGTCAATGGTTTGTTATACATTAGTTATACATTGTTATTGTTATGCATAATATATCATAATATTAATAATTAAACATTGCATGTTGATGTCATTAAGTAAAAAGGCCAGTCATACGACCGGCCTAACATTACTGATTATTTGAGATCAGAGAATAATTTTTCCAGTTCTTCCCGCAATGTCCCATCTTTTGCATATTTCAAAGTATCACACAACTTGATATTGTGCTTACCAATCTTGATTTCGTCGCTAAAGCCCAAGATGTAGGATAGGCAATCTTCCCATCTACAGCAACCGCTCCTTATACTCCTTAAAAAGCTTATCCAGCGTCGTCCGGCTGATTCCAAGTTTCAAAGCTATAGACGTCTTCGTTTCTTGTCTTGTCATATATCGGTCGTAATAATCTCCGATATTTGGCACACTGATTGCCTTACGGCCTTTATACTTACCTTCACGCTTCGCGATGGCAATTCCCTCACGCTGTCTTTCAAGAATCATTGCACGTTCAAATTCAGCTATCGCTGCCATCATAGTCATCTGCAGCTTTCCAGCCGGTGTTTTCGTGTCAAAATTTTCCTTGATGCTAATAAACTTTGCACCTGTGCTCTCAATCCGCTGCACAATAGACAACAAATCTGATGTTGAACGTCCAAGCCTCGAAAATTCCTCTACGTAAACAGTGTCATCCTCTCGGATATAGTCAAGCATCGCCTGAAGCTCAGGCCGCTTTATATCCTTGCCAGATGCTTTTTCTACAAACCAGCGATCTATATCATATGCTTGCAGTGCCTCACGCTGCCTGGATTCATTTTGTTCTGCTGTAGATACCCTGACATACGCTACATTTTTACCTTTTCCCAAACTAATCTAACCTCCATATGTTCATTTAGGGTTATAAATGTTTTTGTCTATTTGTCCATAAAATAATAGCTAACTTTATTTTAACACAATAAAGCCAGCTATACAATGTTCATTTGCGGTATACCCTATTGTTTCATTTATCTTAAGGTAAGACACTGCTTTTTCTTTTAGTTACCTAAAAACGGTCGTTTTTTTGATACTAAATATGTTATGATATATACTAACACATTACTTTATAGAACTGAACTCCATCCTATTCCCACTTCGTAAATTTATCCTTATATACGATATAATCAGAATAATTAATCAAAATATCTTGTACCGTATGATCAAAATTAATGTCATCATGTGAATCTATGTAATAGATTTTTTTTGATATGCAACCGTCCTGATCAGGGATTGATATTTCAAGTCTTATGGTGCCTCTTCGAAACAGCTCCCTGTAAATCATCTCATCCGTATCGCCGTAATCCTTCAGGTCATGGACAGCCATCAAGTTCTGCAGTTCAAATTCCGGCACCGCGACTGGAACTGCAGGAGATTTTCCTCTCGCAAGCCACGATGCGTGATTTTTCCACAGTTGCAGCCCTATGTCAGTAGCATATTTTTTCACAGCCACTTCCATTTTTGCCGCCCCAGCTTCTTTGTTATATTTTCCCTCAGAATACTCGGCTCGAAATAGTTCCATTTGATTGGGTTGGATTAGAAACTCTATCGGAATGGATATGGCCTGTCTCGTACATGACGTGATATTTGATACAATCAGCTCTCTAAATTCGTTGTCATTAAACCACACTTTATCCGGCTCTTCGAGACCCAGTCTCTTCCGCGCTATATTATAGTAATCTCCTCCATGTCCATAGTAATTTTCCAGATAGATATAGTGACAATTAGGTTTGATATATCTTGACACCCAGCTGCGGCTACACATCAAAAGTTTACAGGCTCTTCTAAACGGCAGCGTGTATTCCGATTCCAGCGCTTCAAGGCAGGCATCCCAACGCAGTTCTTTTGGTACATTCTCAAATGTGACCAGCGTTGGATATCGTTCTAAATCCGGCATTTCCTATTCCTCCGTCCTATTATATATTATAATATATCATAACATATATTCACGCAAATCGCTATCACTTCATGCAATTTTCTACTTTCCCGGATACTCAAAACCAAATAATTTCTTCCCTTTTTGATAGTTCGTTTTGTCTTCATATACATCTACCTGCAGGCCGTCTACCTCATCCAAGCACTGGTTGAAGCGGATGCTATGAAACGTGTTTGCATCGTACTTTCTTAAAATTTCCTTCCGGATTTCATTTTCCGAATCTCCAGGAAAATCATTCAGCAATACTGCAATATGTTCTCGAATTTGGCCACCATTATTCATGCTGATGCTACTGATAACATCTATTTCTCTCTCTGCTGATTTCTTCCCCATCTGTAGCAATGCCGCCAAGCCCAAGCAAATCACTATTCCGGCCACTACCGCTTTCTTCCCCATCTCATACCTTTTTCCGTTTTTTGTCGAAAAATGCGGTCGGCTAACATTGCTTCAGCCGCAACAATCGACTATAATTTACATATCTTCCACAATCATAGCATATACTTGTCGAATTTGGAAGAATTCGGTCCAGGGTCACGGTCATGACCCTTGGCTCTCCCCTGCGGTTATTATGTTATACATGTGTTATATATTGTTATTGTTATACATAGCGTTTTTAAGCATAAAAATAACGGGGCATCGTTATCTCCGGCATTTTATATTTCAGCCTTTTTGTGCTATTATACCGGTCTTCGATAATCCGGAACTCGCAGACTCTTAGTCGTAAAAATTTCTACTTCCCAAAGTCCCATCTTGTAATTGGCTTTATACTGCCATTTATACATACCATTCATCGGATATCCGGCATCATTGGTACCGAAATTGCGATACACTCCATTATATTCAGGCCGCAATCTTAACTCACAGCCGATAGATTGTAATACAGTGCCAAGATCTTCTTCAATGCGATCGCAAACCTGTGCCAGCGGAAGACTTGCATCATACGGTGTTTGCAGCGTAGATTTCCATACCTTTTCTTCTTTATGCTCAATCTTCAGATATCCGTTCTTAATCGCCACACCACGCTGATTTGCATAACTTTGTTTATGTTCTTCTGTATCCCAAGTTTCTTCTGTATACTTCTGTGTCCACTGACGGCTCTCTAAAACAACATATCCGTCATGGTTCTTCTTCGGCTTAATCCCCCTTTTTTGATTAGCTCTTTCAGTCATTATTCTGATCATGTTCCTATGCAGATATATTTCTCTCTGAATCTCTTGCTTTGCCGCTTCCAGCTGGCGTTTTAGTTTCTCGATTTCGTTGTCCTTTTCTTCAACAATCTGTTGCGCAGCTTTTACTTTACGTTCTGCTTCCTCATCCGCAGACTTCTGATACTTATACAGCTGTGCGTTAGCATTATCAATAACACGCTTCTTTTCTTCTCTGGCGTCTCTTTCCGCACAGGCAGCTGCATTCTCTGCGTCGCGGATCTTCTTTATATCCGAATCATATTCAGCTTTAGATTCAATATAATATTCGGCTTCCGGATCGGAATAACCGCCTGGCACTTCCCTATATCCGGTAAACGTTTTTTTGGCAAAAAATCCCATTCCGGATCACCTCCTTTACAATCCTCTGATATAGTTATCAGCTACTACACTGATCCTGTTATGTCCTAATGCCTTGCTGCATTTTTTCATCGCTTGTCGATCCAGTTTCTTACCACTTTCATCTTTTCGACAAGTATATACATCGCCTTGAAATCTCTTTCCGGTTCCTTTATTTACTCGGTCATACGGAATCTGATTCAGCGGACGAGCATAGGACTTATACATTGCTGTAGCGTATTCAGCTCGGTATCCATGGATGTCTGCATTACTGTTGACGTATTGCCAAACTTTCTCATTTGGACCCGTATTACGCATTCTTTCTATAATTGCATTCTTATCCGGACCCATTACCGGAGCAAAACGATAGCGACCATTCTTGTCCTTCCGATGATGAATAAATATATCATGATCTGGAAATACTTCCAATGCATCTTTCAGCACAACCAAATGCTTTCTCTCCTTATCCGAAAGATCTGTTCTGCCGGACAAAACAGACACTTCTTTTTCCATATCCGCTCTCGTCCACATATCCCGCCCTTCAAGCCGCTCCAGAACATTCCTGCGACATCCAGTGCCTTTACAAAAACGAATCAGTTCATCATTGTTAGTTACGCTAAAGTGCTTGTCACGCTCTGCGCTGACACGGCTACGTTTGATTTCTGAACGGTTCCGCTTAGGTGGCTGGAAACGATTCGGATCTGCCTTATCTATCTGATAGAGTTTATTGAGCGCAGCCGCCTCTGTTTGTATCGTCCATGCCGAAAGGTGCTGGCCCTTGCCGTCTACTTGATCAACACGTGACTGAAGCCACTCATTCACAAATTTCTTTGCCGACTTCAACGTCGTGCACTCCGGATGCTCTGTCTGGATCCACTTCACAAAATACTTTGCATGTTTCCAGTAAGTTGAATACGTATTATATGAAAAAATCTTGTCTTTTTCCGTTCCGTCTTCAACCGCAGCTTTCTTACTTTCTCCGAAGTGCTGCATTCCGGTCAATTTTTCGTAGGCCTGCTGATGCAGATCCTTGCTATAACTTTTATTTTTTCTTCCCACCGCAGACCAACTCCTTTCCGTTCTTATACGGTTGATGTTCAGATGATTCCGCAACTCAAAACAGTTGTGTTGTGCCACCATCTCAGCACCAACCTTTTTATATGACAATAGGCACGGCTTTCGCCATGCTTCTTCTTTTCCATTTCCGTATTTGATTCTCTCGGCCCATACCGGTTAAAACAGAAGTCGCTTCCTACCAGATCCGAAAATCTCGATATTCGGCTACGAAACACTTTTTTTAACGCCTTGCGGCGGGTCTTATGTGTGACCGAAAAATACACTTTTAACTGCTTATGTGTGCAGGCACATTCTGGATCGGACCTTGTGCTCACGCCCGGATACCATTGCTCTCTACGGTTAGTATCATTACCCAAATCTGTTTTCTCGTTTCTATCGGCCTTTGCTTTGATGACGATGCCTTAGGTCGCATCGGATGTTAGCCATCACCTTCGTTGTTATACAGCCAACGTCGCATTCACACAACTTCGAGTTCGGTTCATATTATCGAGCCTTAAAGATTACACATCCTGTTTCGCCGGATTGTGATTGCTGTGTACCGTTTTACAGTCAGTACCGTCACTATCACAAGATTTACAAGTTACATCCGTTTCTTTTTGCTTCCCACGGTAACGGAAGGTTCTCGATTTGTCCGTCAATTCGGTTGCTTAGATCGCTTTCAAAAAGATTACTAACGTCTTTGCCTGAATCCTTACTGTTCCAATTCACAAAGGTTACTACGGAGCTTTTTAGGAGTTCCACGGTCGATTCCGTATCACAAGCCTCTATATAATCATACATTGTATGGATACTTATTATATAGCATTCTAGTAAGAAAAAGTCAAGAACATATACTTTGTTTTTCTTGTTATATCGGTTTACCCGTTCATAGTTCGCTCTGCGCTCACTATACTCGTGTAAACCGATATTTTCCTCCTGTCACAGTTCCATCCTCGCCCCTGCAGTACACTTTTTACATAAAGTCTCCGATCATCATTTCCATGCTTCCTCAAAATATATATTATCCAATGTATCAATGCATGAATTTCCACTACCTCAAAATCCAAATATCTCTCTAAAACCTACCATATCCTTTCTATAGTATATATTTTTCATTTATTCGTTGTATTAAATGAAAATTAAACGCATAAATTCATTGTAATTTTTGTATTTATGTATCATAATATACTTGTAATAAATAGAGGAGGGATTCTTATGTATCGATTTGCTATCAAAAAACTACTGACATGGAAAGAGAGTAAATACCGTAAACCCTTAATCATTGAAGGAGCACGCCAGGTTGGTAAAACCTGGCTAATGAAAGAATTTGGTCGCCAAGCATATACTGATACAGTATATATCAACTTTGATTCTAACTCCAAAATGGCGGATCTGTTCGCCTCTGATCTGGATACTAACCGTTTAATTATGGGTCTAGAACTGTATGTCGGTCACAAAATTGATCCGGAACATTCCTTACTTATTTTTGATGAAGTTCAAGAGGTTCCCAGAGCACTCTCTTCACTGAAATATTTCTACGAAAATGCTCCACAGTATCACATTATATGTGCCGGTTCTTTGCTTGGTATTGCACTGCATCAAGGCACTTCCTTTCCGGTAGGAAAAGTAGATTTTCTAAAACTTTATCCTCTGTCCTTTCAGGAATTCCTGATGGCAACGAATAAAACGCAGTTTGCTGATCTACTCTCAAAACAGGATTTTCAAATGATCACAAGCTTCAAACAAACCTATATTGACGCCCTAAAACAATACTATTTTATCGGCGGTATGCCTGAAGCAGTACAAATTTTTTCAGAAACGGAAGACTTTAATGCAGTGCGTACTATCCAAAAGCGAATTCTTTCTGCATACGAGCAGGATTTCTCCAAACATGCTCCTTTAGAAATTGTCCCTAAATTACGTATGCTGTGGAACAGCATACCTTCTCAGTTAGCGAAAGAAAACAAAAAATTTATCTATGGGCTTGTTCGCGAAGGTGCTCGTGCAAAAGATTATGAGACAGCTATTATGTGGCTCAACGACTGTGGGCTTGTCCATAAAGTCAGTCGTGTTAATACGCCAGGCATTCCATTACGTGCATATGAAGATTTGAAAGCATTTAAACTCTTTATCGTTGATGTTGGTCTTCTTAGTTGCATGGTAGGACTGCATCAACGTACATTACTTGACGGAAATGATCTTTTTATTGAATTCAAAGGTGCCCTTACAGAACAATATGTTTGTCAGCAGCTAAAGACTATTGATGATTTAACAATTTACTATTACACCAATGACAGAGGATCTTGTGAAGTTGATTTTGTCATTGATACAGGTGAACTGATTGTTCCTGTTGAAGTAAAAGCGGAAATAAATCTAAAGGCAAAAAGTCTAAAAACTTACCAGGAAAAATTTTCTCCTGAAATTTCTGTTCGCACCTCCATGTCGGACTACAAAAAAGAAGACTGGCTTATAAATTTGCCTTTATATGCGATTGAACAACTTAAAAACCTTCTTTGCAATTAAAGTTGACGAGCCAAGCGCTGGCACTATACAATGATATCAACTAAAAAGCGAATATTCTTTGACCTTTCTATTGTTTTAGCTATAGGAAGGTCAAAGAAATACAAGGAGGTAAATTGGGCTATGCAAAAAACTCTCTCTGAATTAACAAATCTTCCTTGCCATAATGATACACACACACATCTGATTCCACTTGACCTAGTTATGGATTATCCCGTTAATTGGGAATTTTGGAGAATATTGAGAGATCTGATACAAAATTTCTATGACAGTATCGGATATAAGAATTTCAACAGGGATTTTTATTACCATTACGAATATGATGACAACTCAACAATTAAACTGATCATGCGTACTAAAGGATATCCCTTTTCATATGAATGGCTAACCTATTTTGGCGGAAGTACAAAGACGGAGAAGGAGGGATATATTGGCAAATATGGAGAAGGCTTTAAAATATGTGCATTAGGGCTTGTAAAAATGGGATATCATTTTACCATGGAATCTCAGGGATGGAGTCTTTCTCCAAGCGTCTATACTGTGGACATTGACGGACAGAATACAGATATGCTTGGATACATGGTCATGGAGAGAGAAGATAATGATATAACAAGTCTTGTCATAACTGGTATTGATATAAAACATCAAAGTACTATAGAGGAAGGAATGTTAAATTTCTTTTATCCTGAGAATCCACTGTTTGGACGGTGTCTTGCGAATGAGGACGATTATGCCATCTATGAGCGTTCAGATCAAAAATTTTATATTGGTCAGTACCAATATAATGATGGTTTATTATATTTTCATAATCTTGCAAGGGGAATATTACCATTTAATTTAATAGTGATCGCTAAAAATCAGATATTTGATTCTGAAAAAAGAGATCGGAATACCTTTTATTCCTTTGAAAGTATCTCTCTCATTTATAAAATAGCGTGTGCTATGAAGCCAAAACATGCATATCTATTCCTTCAGTATATGGAAAATGAATGGTCTGCTCTTCCAAAACTTACCAAAAAAGAGCCTCTTGATCTTGATACTTGGTATTATGTAGTCTGTCAGCTTGTAAGGAATATTGCTACAGATCATCAGCTTGTAAACAGATTTCACTCTGAATATCCCCATCTGATGTATCTAGATCGTATCAGCTCTGACAATATCAAAAACAGAAAAATCAAACGAGCTAAGGAATGGTATTATTACTCAACAAATAAAGAAAAATTGGTAAATCCTATTTTTAGACTTTTAAGGGTTCCTTCTCTGATAGAAAAATATCAGGAAGATATAGAAAACAGAAGTCTATCTGAACTAACTGATAAGCAGCTAAAAATGGGACGGATTCTTGAAAAGGTATACAATAAAACCATTCCTCTTAGTTATGACTCAGAACCTCCTATCATAATGATAAGTGACAGCACTGAAATTAATCCATTTGAATTTTGTAGCTTGGAAAAAGGAATTAAAAAGAAAAAAGGAACGCTCACTCAAAAATACAAAGTTGAAAAGATCATATTTCATGCATCTGATTTTAGAAAAGATTGTTTTCAAAACACTTTTTTAAAATATTGTATCTGCAGGTTCCGAGCATATGGGACAGATCGTAGTAAGAAGATGACCATGCTTTTGACTTATCTTGGCAGTTGGATGTATCAAAATAGCAATTCAATAAAGGCTGCCGAAGAAAAGTGGAAGGAGGCTTCTGATGAAACAAATTAAAAAATTAAATCTTGTAATGACCTATCCCGTACATTGGGGAAAGTTTAAAGTATTGCGAGATTTTATTCAGAATTTTTATGATGCTGTAGGTCCAGAAAGATTTGGAACGGATTTTACATATTTTTACGATGAAGCATTGGGACTACTTAAAATGCAAGCGAAACAGGGATTTTCAATGGACTGGCTGTTCTACATAGGAGCTTCAAGCAAGAGAAATACTATTCAAATGCAAGTTGGACAATTTGGAGAAGGCTTCAAAATAGCATCTTTAGTTGCATATAGAGATTTTAAATGGGATATTACCATGGAATCAAGAAATTGGAAAATTCATGTAACAGATGCTCCAGATATCATTGATAAAACAGAAGTACGGTTACTCGCATATGAGATAGACGAAAAAGAATATTGCAATAATTCTATACTTACTCTAAAAAATATTGATAAAGATTCCTATACAAAATTTGAAAATGCTTTAGATCATTTTTATTATAAAGAAAATCCAAATTTGGGTGAATTGATAACTGAAACAAAGAATTGTTCCGTCTATCTTCTTAAAAAGAATTCACGTTTACAGTACGGAGCATTGTATTCAAAAGGGTTATATCGAGCATCACTCTATGAACCTTTGATCATATGTAATCATACTTATGCTCCAACATTTGAAACAAGAGAACGTGAAGAATTTGGTAATTTGGATATTCGAAAATGCCTAGAAGATGTAATCAATCAAATCCCTTCAGAAGCAAATGGTAGTATTTTAAGAATCCTTAAATCCTATTGGAATCAATCAGGTAGAAAAAGTAAATTGGGTTATTACTGGGATGAAACGATCAAACATATAATCCATCGAATCGCAGAAGATAAAAATGTAATCAAGGATTTTCATGATGAATATAAAGATCAGCTGGTTGCTGATTTTCCTATTGAAGAATATGGAAACAAAAGAAAACGGGCACTAGACTGGCTTTCAAAAAGCAAACGATTTGGAGACAGAAGGCTTGTATACAATGAATTTCGATACCTTGGTATTGATGAACTGGATCATCTGTGTCAAGAACATAACGGCTATGAAATACTAAGAGAAGCCAATCCTAAAGAACAAGCATACATTGATATTTTAGAGAGAATTGCAAAAGATATCTTTAAAGAATACATCTGCTATGAAACTTTACCTCACTGCTTGATCATAAATAATCATACTATAAACTCCGGTTCCGCATCTATAATAAAAATTTCTGGAGGAGCGAAAAATATTCTGGGTGTAAAAATCCGATATCAGATATTTAATATTCGCCTTCAAGTAAATTTGCTTACAGCTGAATCTTTTTCTGAAGCTGTATCTGTATATATGCATGAACTTATGCACCAATTTGGAGGTGATGGTTCTAAAAGTTTTCGTAAAACAATTGCAGCAATGGCATTAAGAATGCTACAGGCATCCGAACGTCTTAGCATTTATGAATCTGAATGGAAAGCGGTGAATGATAATGTTTGAAGATACAATTTATCGATTCAGATATGATGAAAGATATAAAATGTCATATGAAACAGGAAAACGTATTGGTCATGCAATCAGTAACGTTGAATTGATTGTGAGAGCATTAAAACATAATTTTCTCACTGAACAAGAGATATATCGTTATTTTTGCGAGGATGAGTTGGATTTTGAAAAAAAATTAGATGAGATAAAACTATTTATCCATACATTTCCTGAACTTAATGAAAAAAGCCTTGCCAAACGCATATTACTTGAAACGGAATTTAGCTATTTTTGAATCAGAACTTTAACTCTGGTTATGACAGTGCTACCAAATTATTTTGGCTTGAAGTGCCTAGACAGCATATTAAAAGCCGTTGTTATTGTCATCCCCATATCAGATCAGAACCCCTCAAACTGGCGCTTCAAATCTGTATCCATGCGGATATTGATACTTATATTAACCATAAAACGCATGAAACAGGGATTCCTCAAATACTTTCTAGCATGGTAGTACAAAAAAGTCTGTAAAACGCCCCAGAATGCTCTGTATGGCGTTTTACAGACTTTTTTGAAATCCTAATCCTCTACCAACAAATCGTTCAACTCTTGGGAGACAAACACACTCACCATTATATATCCACTTTAAATTTCCCATTGTCTAAAGCCACTATTGCAATATCAAATTGCGCTTTATTTAAATCTTTGCTTTTGCGTTCATATACGCGGATTGTATTGAGAGAAACACCAGATTCCTTTGCAAGAGCCTCCTGTGTTAACCCACAGTGTTTTCTAGCAGTCTTTAACTTACTTTCGCTTTGCGAATAATGGGCATCAAGAATCTCATAAAACTTTTTTGAATATCCGCTTCATGAAGTGTTCCATACAATCTATAAGTTCACCATAAAGTAAGCGCAAAATAATTCGACGGATTGTGTTGCCCTAAAAATTATTCCATAATAATCATTAGAGAATGCAAGCATTTCACTTCATCTTCTCTTGCTAGAAATGATAGATGCGAGCATTTTATTCTATCCGATTTATGGAGGTGTGCTCATGAGAAGCAAAAGAATACCTGCCGAAAAACAATACCGTCTCATCATGGAATGCCGTCAAAGTGGATTGACAGATCATCAATGGTGTGTGGAACACGACATCAAACCGGGAACTTTTTACAACTGGGTAAAAAGGCTGCGTCAGAAAGGTTGTATGGATTTGCCAGCGTCAACCGGACGCAGCTATCGTGCACCGGAAAGCCAGGAAGTTGTCAGAGTGGATTTTCATGATACTGACCCGCTCCCATATGAACAGCCATTAAATGTGATTCCAGTAACTACGGAAAGAAATAACCTTTCCGTAACAGAACCAATGAAACTGTCTGTAGGAAGTTTTCATCTAACAATACCAAATGGAACAGATCCTCAGCTTCTGGCTCAAACACTTCGCATTGTGAAGGAGTTGGAATGTTAGGGGATATCACAGCCGCCGATGAAATCTATATCGTAACAGGCAGAACGGATATGCGGAAATCCATTGACGGGCTGTGTGCTATTGTAGAGGATCAACTCCATATGGAGCCAAGGCGAAGCGCCCTTTATCTTTTCTGTGGAAAACGTTGTGACAGGATCAAAGCTTTGCTCTGGGAATCTGACGGATTTGTGTTGCTGTATAAACGTATGGAAGTCCAGGGCAGATTCCGCTGGCCCAGAAATCAGTTGGAAGTAAAGCAACTGACCTGGCAGCAATTCGACTGGCTCATGTCCGGTCTTGAAATCGAACAGCCAAAGGCATTCAAACCTACGCAATGATCGTGTAAAAACTCTATGCCAACCAACAAAAATGGAGAGCTTTCCACACCCTGTATCATGTCTGCAATCCCTTGTAAATACTGGATTTTCTGCTTCTTTTTCATTGCTTTTTATGGTATAATAAGAGCAATGAAAAAGGAGCAGAAGACATATGGCCGGTAATTCAAAAGATTCAAAAATCCTTGCGTACAAGGACATGATCAACCAACTGA
>OMGU01000663.1_pt1 | contig 35735 bp, 30 predicted proteins | sample 1646121 | NCBI WGS metagenome assembly OMGU01 (sample SAMN05578581, study PRJEB25193) | human gut metagenome | biome: Human Microbiome; feature: human-associated habitat; material: feces | host: Homo sapiens | place: USA:Birmingham
GGGAGCCTCGAGCTGCTGCGCGCCGCCGCGACCGCGGGCGCCATCGCATATTCGGACTGGACTGAGGCCCTGATGTCGGCGAAGGTGCTGCTGAGGCGCCCGGGGTCGACCGAGGTGACCGTCCTATATAGGGCCGGGGATGCCATGGCCTATTTGAAAGGTTCGGGAAAGCCTTAGAAGTCGATGAGGTCCGCAACCTTGACGCCCAGGGCGTCGGCGACCTTGCAGAGGAAGTCGACGCTCGCGTTGACGCGGCCCGTCTCGACCTCCCAGAGATACGACTGATTCGTTCCCGCGATGGGCGCGAATGAGCGCTGGCTGTGGCCGGCGGCGACCCGCTCCATGCGGATCCGCTGGCCCAGCAGCTTGCGTCGTCTGTCGTTCAAGTTCTCCATGAGGATTAGCCTACGGGCTCGCACTCTTAGACCGACTCGCCACAGCACGTCAACGCCGACCCGATTCCCAACTGCGGTTTTATTTCAAGCAATTTGTAAATTACCGGCCCAGCGACTTGATATAGAAGGTCACACTGTCTACCATTCGAAATGTGACTGTCTCAAGCAAGTCAAATTGTAAATACCCAGTTCAGGGATGGGTTTTGGGAAGGTGAAGATGAGCAGGAAGTACAAGCCGCAGCACATGAAGCAGAAGGAAGTGACCCCCATGTTCAACCACAAGGGAGCGCCCAAGGCCGCCCTCCGCGCTGGCACCCGCCACGGCGCTCGCGCAGGGCGCCCAGGCCGATGCCGCCCGCCGTGACGCCATGCAGCAGCTCGCCGACGTCCAGGTCCGCTGGTCCGAGGCCACGCAGAAGCTGATCCACGCCGCCGAGGAGGCGGAGAAGAAGAACAAGGTCATGACGGCCGAGGAGGCAGCGGCCGAACTCGCCAAGGTCGAGGGCATGCGCGACGGCGCCGCCGACGCGGCCGCTGCCGCCGGCAACGCCCACGACAAGGCCGGCTTCGAGCACGCCCGCGCCAATACCGCCTACGCCGAGGCCGCCCGCGCTAGACTCGCCGAGCAGAAGAGGCAGGCCGAGGCGCTCGTCGCCAACCTGCAGTCCGCCCAGGCCGAGGCCGCCAAGACCAAGCAGGCCGTCGAGGCCGCCCAGGCCGAGCTCGACGGCATGACCGACGAGCACGCGAAGGCCACCAAGGCGGCCCAGGACGCCGCCAAGGCATCCGCCGAGGCCGATGTGGCGCTCGAGAAGGCGACCGCCGAGCTCGAGAAGTTCCTCGCCGACTCCGGAATCGACGAGGCTGACGCCGAGTACAAGGCCGCCAAGACCGCCTACGACGAGGCCGTGGCCGCCAAGCAGGCCGCCGACGCGGCCCATGAGGCCGCATCCGCGTCGGCCGCTGCCAAGAAGGGCGAGCTCGATGCGGCCAAGGCCGCGCTCGACGAGGCCACCTCCGGCCTCCCCGCCCTCGAGGGCGCCGCTGCCACCGCGGCCACCGAGCTGCAGGCCGCCAAGGACGCCTACGCCGCCACCGTCGAGAAGATCGCCGCAGAGGCGCTCAAGGCCCCTAAGGCCGCGCTCGACGCGGCCCAGGCCGACTACGACGCCGTGAAGGACTCAGGCGACGAGGCCGCCATCGCCGATGCGAAGGCCAAGCTCGATGCGGCTCAGGCCGCCTACGACGAGGCCGTTGCCACCGCCGGCTCCAAGGCCCAGGCCGAGGCCGACGCGGCCATCGCGGCCAAGCAGGCCGCACTCGATGCCGCCACCGCCAAGCTCGACGAGGCCAAGGCGCGCGTTGAGGCCCTGCCTGCCGAGATCACCTCCCTCGAGGAGCAGCTCGCGTCCGAGGACGCCAAGCTCGCCGAGGCGAGCAAGGCTGCGGACACCGCCGCGCAGGCATTTGACGCCGCCAACGCCAAGGTCGAGGCTGCGCAGAAGGCCTACGACGAGGCCGTGAAGGGCCATGAGGCCTGGGTCACCGAGCACGAGAAGCTCGTGGCCGCGGCCGAGGCCGCCAAGGCCAAGGCCGACGAGGCCAAAGCTACCTTCGACGAGGCCACCAAGACCGTGACCGAGCTTGAGCGCCAGAAGGCCGAGAAGCAGAAGAAGATCGACGAGCTGCGCCAGCAGATGCAAGACCAGACTCAGGGCGCCATCAAGAACGCCAACGACTTCTTCCAGTACCTCATAGACCAAGGTCCTGTGAATGACGGTGGCTTCAAGCCCGATTATATTGACAAGCTGGGACCCAATCCTGGTGGCGCTGCTCAGACTGTCATCGATGGCTCCTATAAGGACATGATCATCGACAAGGATTCGAATAATATGCTTTCGAGCTATACGAATCTGAACGACCCCAACGACGCATCCGCCATCGGCAACATGCTGAAGGCCCTCGACCTCATCGCCGAGTGCAACGCCCTGCGCAAGGCCGAAGGTCTGCCCGAGCTCTACGTCTCCGACTACGCCATGGCCGTCGCCATCGTGAACACGAACTGGTCCGCTGCCAACATCAAGAAGACCGGCAAGCTCGAGCATGTCGCCAACCACGGCGGCAACCGCGGCTGGGCCGAGAACATCAACGCCGGCTACACCGACGCCCACACCGCCTACGAGGGTTGGTACTGGAACGAGAAGGCCAACGCCCTCGGACACGCCGTGACCGACCCCGCCACGGGCAAGGTCTACCAGCCCGGCGGCTCCGGCGGCCAGACCGGTCACTACGAGAACATCGTCGATGGCTCCTACACCGTCACCGGTGCCGCGTGGAACGCGACCGGCTTCAACGGCCGTCCCGTCATGGGCCAGGAGTTCCGCGATGAAAACGGCTTCACGCAGTGGCTGTGGGGCCAGTCTTCGAACATCACCGTCCTCGAGAAGGTCTACACGCTCGATGAGTACCGCGCCCGTCTGCTGAACGCCATGGGCGGCGCTGGCAACGCCCAGCTCCAGGCCCAGATCGATCAGCTCCTGAAGGAGATCGAGGGCATCGACGGCCAGATCGGCGCCGCCGACCTCGCCGGCAAGCAGGGCGCCTACGAGGCCGCATCGGCCGAGCAGGCCGCAGCCGAGCAGGCCGTCACCGACCACACGGCTACCGAGCCGGGGCTTGCCGACGCGAGCGCCAAGCTCGACGCCGCCAAGGCCGAGGCCAAGCGCGCCGAGGAGGCCAAGCGTGCCGCCGAGGCGAACCTCAATACCGTCACGGGCGAGGTCACGGCCAAGAAGGCCGAGATCAACGCGCAGCTCGCCGCCAAGCGCGAGGAGCTGAAGGCCGCCCAGGACAAGCTGCCCGGACTCGAGGCAGCCAAGAACCAGGCCGCATCCGAGCTCGAGGCCATCCGCGGCCAGTACGCCGACATCGTCGACGCCGCAGGTAAGCTCGACGCCGCCAAGGCCAACCTCGACGCCGCGGGCGCGGCGCTGGCCCAGCAGCAGGCCGCAGTTAAGGCCGCTGAGGGCGAGGTCGCCAAGTTCGAGGCCGAGCTCAAGGCCGCCGAGGCCGACGTCGCCGCCAAGGCCCACGCAGCCGCCACCGCCGGCACCGCGCTCGCGGACAAGCAGGCCGCCATGGACGAGGCCAAGGCCGCACTCGACACTCTCAAGGCCAAGCTGGGCGAGTTCCAGGCCAAGGTCGATACGGCCAAGGCCGACGCGACCGCGAAGGCCGCGGCCAAGACCGCAGCCGACAAGCTCGTCGCAGATCTCGCCGCCAAGATCGAGGCAGGCAAGGCAACCCTGGCTGACGCCCAGCTCGCGGCCGATAACGCCACCGAGCTCGAGGCCGCCTGGGGCAAGTTCCTGCACGCCTACGACCCGACTGACATGGTCGTGAACGGCTCCATCGGCGTTGACGCCATGCCGAGCACCGACGCGTCCGTCCGCGAGGCCATCCACGCCGCCGTCGAGGAGGCCCACGCCAAGTACGAGGCGGCCAAGACCGCCGAGGCCGACGCCAAGGCGGCGCTGGACGCCGCTGCGGCCAAGCTCGAGACCACCCGTGCGAACGCCGAGGCCACCAAGGCCGAGCTGGCTGATGCCGAGGCCGAGTACGCCCAGGCGAAGGCCGCCTACGACAAGGTCGTGGCATTCCTGGCCGAGCTGGAGCCCGAGGCCAAGCCTGAGGTGAAGCCTGAGACTAAGCCCGAGCAGGCTCCGGTGCAGCAGCAGGTCGCTGCCAAGCCGAACAAGGTCGAGGGCGCGATTCCGCAGACCGGCGACGCGTCCGGCGCCGCCATCGCGGCGACCGCAGCCGCGGGCCTGAGCATGGTCGGCGTTGCCGAGATCCTGCGCCGCCGCCGCGAGGCCCAGAACCGGGCGTAAGCCGGGCGGGCGGATTGAGCCCATCCAGAACGAAGTAGAGGGAGTCCCGTGAGGGGCTCCCTCTTTTTTCAAAGGGCGCGGTGCACCCACGGATCCCTTCTTGAATCGCGAAATCGATTTCGAGTGGAGGTCACCATGTTCGTGAAGAGCGCAAAGGACGAGGTCAGGCGCATGTTCTCCAGGCTCGCGTGAGAAAGCGGCGTGGACGGGTACGCTTCAGACTGGAAGCTAGTGAGCCCGACATGAGGAAGCGAGGAGAGATGAACGCTCAAAATGAAGGCGTCGTATCAGGCGAAGGCAAAGAATGGGACGGCATTTGCAATCGCGTTGAATTTGAGGTCTATGGGACGATTCCTGAAGAAGATCTATTGTTGCAGTATTTACTACCGGTCTTTCTGGCAGCCATTCCGACTGCCTGGCCGATGTATGAAGCCGCCTGGAATGAGCGCAGGACGGACGAGGGCTTGAACCTGCCGGAGTGGGATTCGGTTGGTTGCGTGGTGAAATGCTCCTTCATCGCGGCGGACATCGCCAAGCACATCGAGGGCGTCCGCGCGCGGATCGATCAAGGGCTTTCGAAGTTCAAGGTCGAATCCTCGCCCGTTGACGCATTGGGCTGGTCGAGCGACCTGCCTTAATGCGAATGGTCGCAAAAACGCCCGCCACCACGGAGGTGGCGGGCGTTTTTTTCGCATGAACCGCGGTTAGAAGCAGGGTGACGGCCCATCGTGATCGGGTGCGCCCGGGCCGGGGCTCGATGCCGGGGCGGTGTGGGCATCGGGTTCCGGCTGCGCAGCTTCCTCCGTTCGGGCGGTTCGCGCGCCCGCGCCTTCGAGGCGCTCGAGCAGGAACTCGTCGCCATCGAGCCACCCGTCGATCACGGGGTCGCCGATCCTGTTGAGAATGTCTGCGAGGGTGTTCGCGTGGCGCGCCTGCCCGAGCCACGATTCCGCCCCGTCTCCGGCGGTGCGCCCTCGCTGCGCGCTGACGTCGGCGTAAGACCACAGGTCGGCGACGAACTCATGTTGGCGATCGGGTGCCGGACCGTAAAGCGCGACGACGTCGGCGCCCGCCCATTCCTTCATGGTTTCGCCGCCGGCGTGCTCGTGGACGTGGCGCGCGATCGCCCCCGCCGCGTCGGACACGGTGCGCCAGAGGCCGCGCTGCTGTGGCCTATCGCCTGCGGCCTTTTCTGCGGCGGACGCGAGACTTTCGAGTTTGGCGGCGAACCGGTCGATGGCATCGCCGATGAAGCGCTTGATGAGGCGATCGGCTCGCTCGAAGGCCTGTTCGGCGCGCTGCTCGCGTTCCGTTGCGCGCCGCTCGCGCTCGTCCACGTCAGCGACCCGCTGCACCACGATTTGCTCGCGGTGCGCGATCGATGTCTCCATCGCGGCAACCGTCTTCTCACGCACTGCGAGCGCGTCGTCTCGTGCCCTAAGGTCGCCAACCTCACGGCGCGTCTCAGCGAGTTCGCGCTCCAGGGCGCGGAGCCCCGGGGCGCGCGCGGGTAGGCCCGTGGCAAGGTCAAGTTCGTCGCGCAGCGAGCCGTCACTCGCGACATAGCGCTCGACGTACGAGTCGCCGAGCATGTCGTTAATCTGGTGCTCGACGGCGGCGTGCTTTGCGCGTGCATCGGCGCGCATTTTGCGTGCCTCAGCGTGCATGTCCTCGGCATCGTTCGTCAGCGCGTCTGAGCGCTCGATGGCGGCGTTAATTTCGCGCTCGGCGACCTCGACGCGCTGCGCGATCTCGCGTGCAGCAGACGCGGCTTTCAGCTCTTCAACTGACTTGTTCTCGTCGCCTTCGGTGCGCTGGTACGTGCCAAGCTCATGGACGTTCCATTTGAGCCCGAACTCGCGCTCGGTGCGCTTGTGGATGGCGGCGTTGAGCGCACTCATGCGCTCGCGGCTTGCGAACTCGGAGCCGCTGAGCTTGCGCGTGGCCTTGGTTGCTTCGCTGCGTTTCTGCTTCTTATACTTCCTGCGACCGTTCTTCATGCGCGCACATTTTGGACCCGTGATGGGGTCGCCGTTTTCGTCGCGAGCTGCACGGTCGATGTCTGTCGTCTCGGCGTTGCAACGATCGATAAAGACGCGTTCGGCTTCGGCTTCGTCAAGCGTTTCGGAGCCATCCGGTCGAAGGTAAACGAGTTGGCGTGCAACTTGTTTAACGTCACAAATCGGAACCACCGCCGCATGCGCATGGAACTTCGATTTGACTTGATTCCCCGTCTCCGCGTCGATGTAATCGTGAACTTCGTCCACGTCGATGGCGAAGCTAATCACGTTCTCCTCACCGACATTCTTTACGAGCTCATCGGCAGCGGCTTCGAACCACTTTTTGAGCCGACCGTCCGCGAGTGCGGCCTCGTTGTTGAGCTCGTCGGGCGCATAAATCACAATACTCTGCATCGCCGTCGGCGCATTCTTGCCGAGCGTCTTAAGCTCCGAGTCCGGCGGGTAACCGAACTCGTTCAAACGTGCGTCAAGTCGCGTCTTTTTCTGCTCATACGTGAGGCCCGCAGTAGGGCCGACTTCAAAATTTAGATGCGTTCGAGACTTGTCGATTTCGCGGTTCGAGTGCGCAACTTGAGGATCCGCGCGGCGCTCGTTGTCGTTGTGCCGAAGTCGCGCGTACGCTTGCGCGCGGCCCTTGCTCTTGCCACTGTTCCAATTAGCGTTAGCCATACCTCTAACCTCCCGTGCAGGTCGTGTTTTTGTCAAAGGCGTTGTCCCTCGCAGAGGGCGACGCCTTTGCACCTACGGGCGACGCCCCCTACGGGGCATCGCCTCCGGTGTCGCTCAAGGGGAGGGGCTGCGCCCCTCCCCGCCGCGAGGGCTCCCCACCCTCATGCGCGCCTACGCCACGCCCGAGCGCTCTGCGCGCAGCTGCCCGAGCAGGAACGGTGCGACGGGCTGATCGTGCATGCGTGCCGCGAGCATGCGCTCGAAGACAAGCTGGAGCTCGTCATCGGTCGCGTCAGCAAGCTCGGCTCGAAGCTTCGCGAGCATGCGGTCAGCGAGCGCGCGGTCGGCCTCGGCGCGGGCCGCAGCAGCGGCCTTCTGCTCCTCGCGCTCGCGGGCCTTGAGCGCGCGGCGCATGTCAGCGAGCGCGGCCTTCTGCGCGTCGATTTCCGCGCGGAGCTGCTCGGTCGTTTTCGTTTTGCGTGCCATGTTTTTTCTCCTAACAATCGAAAACTAACGGATCCGAAAACGGACGGGCGGCGAACGCCCGACGACGCCCATTTCAGCCACCCCACAAGGCCAACCACGGGCGCGGGTCGTCGGCTTGCATGGCAGCGATCACGTCGTCGAGCATCGCGGGCGCAACGACGTTGCGGTTGGTCTTGCCGAGCTTTTTCCAAACATCGCGGCTGAACTTCCCGCGATGTTTGGAACAACAAGGAATGAATCGCTCGACCCACGCGCAGCAGCGGTCAATCGAGCCACGTGAGCCGTCATTAAGCCGTTCGAGCGCTGGAATTTCGACTTGCCCCATCCGGTAAAGGCTGAGCGCCGCTTTAACGAGAACCCAACTCGGGTCCGTCGCGTCGAACTTACCGAGCGAGGTTTGGCGCAAGAAATAGCGCTCCCAGTCGGCACGCGTGCGAAGGCACGCCTCGTCGGCGATGCGTCGCGCGAGCGCCTTTCCAGACTGGTATGCGCGAACGTCGTCCCATGGCTCGGTATCGAAGTTCGCGACGCACCCGCCGATGGGTAAACCGACGTCAATCATCCCGTCGCGAAGGGGCTTGCGCTTGCAGTCAAAGTCCATGGAAAGGTAACGGGTTTGATTTCGAAACGCGAAATCTTGGCGATCGTTGCGCGACACGAGGGAGCGAAACTCGGTTGGACGCGCCTTGCTCGTCTCGATGCGCCCGGTGCGAGTCGCGACCGCGTGCATCAGGGCAAAGCGATCATCAAACGAATCCTTTTCGAGGCCCGTAACAAAAGAGTTATGCGCACACACGCCGGGAAGTCCGTCGAGCACGGAGTCGTCTCCGCCGACGCGCAGCGAAACATTGCCTCGTGTCGTGAAGTTCAACAAATCGTCTTGGGCGTGCTTGAGCGCCCAGATGCTATCGTCCGTACCGCTCGTGAGCACCGACCGCGAGCGGTGGAAGTACGGCGCGAGCCCGTAGAGGTCGAGGGCTTCGAGAACGTCGATGGGAGCGTCCGTGATGAATCCGTCGGTTGTCACCGAAAACACGCGGTACCCCTCCCCGCGGAGCTGGTTGATCGCGGCGGCGAGCAGCGCGCGAATCAGGCCCGTGATGAACGCGGCGTGGTAGGGGCTCGTGATGATCGAGCCTTCGAGCTCCTCCATCACTTCCCTGAACGCGTTGTACGATGCCTTCGGGCTCACGCCTTGCGCCACCTTGCCGTAGTTCCCGTTCACACCGAGCTTGGCGAGCAGCTCGGCGAGCGACCCCTTTCCGTAGATTTTCTTCGCCTCGTTTCGAGACTCGACGAAAGTACGGACGACGGCGCTAAGTGACTGGGAGAGCCCGTCGCCGTGACGTAGCGGGCGGAGGCGCGCGCCGGACTTGACTTGCACACGCGCGCCGAGCTTGAGCGCGAGCCAGAGCTCCGGGGCCGTGGCCACGACGCACCACGCGCCCTTGTCGGATCGAGGGAAAATCAGCGACCCGTCAGCGACTATGGGGATGCACGGCTGATACACGTCCTGCGGAAACTCGAACTCGACTTCGGCGAGCAGGGGCGTGCATGGGCCGAGTGCGTGGTCGAAGTCATCGAGCGTCAGGTCGCGCCCGTGGATCGACTGCAGAATCGGGTCGTCCCAGTTAACATCGACGACGAGGTTCATGCCAGTCGGGTACGCGTTCTGGGCATCGACGTCGTAGGTTACATCGTCGTAGAAACCGATTAGGCTCGAGGCGTTCAGGCCGCCGTGATACGCGATCGAGGACATGTTCAAGACGCTGGCGACGTCTATGCTCATAGGGCACAACGACTCGAACGGGACGAGGCCCTCGGGACCGTACGACATGCCGTTTTTCACGCGCACGAGGCCGCGATAGCGAGCGTTGAAGGTGTCGTCGTCCGTGCATCCGAAATACTTTTTGATAGACGTCTTGGCGACCCGAGCCGCCGCGCTGTTCGCCGTGATCGGGAGTTTGTTTTCGGTACCAAAAAGCGCCTTGGCGTAGATGAGGCACACGACCGCGTCGTTGACAGCGTACTCGAGGTAGAGCGGCAAATTGTTCGCCCAGAGCTCATCCATGTGCTCGATCATACCTTCGGGGAGCTCGACCTTGGGAAACTCGATAGCACGGCCGAGGTCGGCGAGTTTCTTTTTTCCGGCGGGCGCATATGCCATCGTGTCCCGCACGTCCAAAAGAACCTTTTGGAAGCTGCCTCCGTCGTCGATGACCCCGACGAGCGCGCCGGTGGTCTGAATGGTCACGACGCCGCCCTGAACCTTGCTCAGTCGGACCATGAGGTCCTTTTGAAATTCCGGAGCGCCGAACGCCGAGAGGTCGGCCATTCCGTAGTGCGCGATGATCGTGACGTTGATTTTCCAGTCGGGGTATTTCTCGCCGTCGGGACCGAAGCCGAGGCCCGAGTAATCGTTTGTGTACCCAACCGAACAGCCCGTCGCGCGTGTCCCCTCGAACACGTCGCGGTAGCGCCTGCCCTCGGCGATGGCGCGACGTTGCTCGTCGGTCATCTCCGTCAGACCGTCGTCGTAGAGCGAATCGGCACGGAGGAGACCACGCCGGACGTACACCACGCCGTCGTCACCGACGGCGAAACCGTCGTCGGCTTCCAAATACCGCAGGTTGGTTCGCATCGTCTCGACGTCCTCGCCCCCGAGCGCCTTAACCAGCTTTCGCGCCCATGCTGGCGCTATGTCGCCGCGAAAGGGCGTCCAGGCAAGAAGGGACTCTGCCTCCTCAGCATAAGGCAGCGAAGCGCACAGCTCACGCAGAGCCTTCATGCGCGCCTTGCTGGCGGGTGCGTGCACGAACGAGAGAGCGACCTCGTCGTTCTTTCCGCGCGGCAGGTGCACCCACCAGCCCTGAAAGTCGGCGTATGCGTACTCACGAGACCGGTTTTTAATGACGAGCGCGACCGCGTCCGCCCAGCTCGGCCGTACGCCGCGGGTCGAGAACACAACCCATTCGTGCAGTTCGAAAACGCCCTCCAGGCTTCGTTCCAGGGTTACGAGCTGATATGTCAGCATTCCGCGGCCGTTCGGGCCCTCGACCCATTCGCTGTCGACGCCGATTTCGACATGCGGCCCCGTGAACACGTCTCCGCGCATCGCGTCAAGCGCTGCGATCCCGAACCCGTTTTCCAGGCGGGCGAGCGCGGTCGTCGCGTCTCCCTTGACGAGAACCGGCTGCGGCTCATCTTTAAATGGTGCCGGTGCCGTGAATGGGGGCGGGCCTCCCACCTCCGATGTTGGCACCACTGCTGTTTTCAGCTGTCTATCTGCGGAAACCGTGTTGGCATACTGGCATAAATCTGTCGGAAATCGGTTGTTTCCCGACAAAACTGTGCCACTGTGCCTCGTTTCTTCTGAAATTGAGCCGTATTCTTTAGTTTTTTCGGTCGGGAAGCTGGAACCTTGATCGGCGTTCATCGTGCTCTTGGCTTTAGGCGGGGGCTCGGTCTCGACAACGGCTTCCTGAACTGGGATTACACGTTTCAACACGCCGTACATGGAGTAGTCTTCGGACGCATCTCGAAACCCCGGGTTGAGGTATTCGACCTTCCAGCCCCGCGCTCCCGCCTCGGCCTCCTGCTCTTTTGTCAGCTTGAGAATGCGTGCATCGCGTATCTTGCGTGACGGCTTCTCGCTCGGTTCCTCGGTTGAGCCTGCGAGCATGACCTCGACGGGCTTTCCCTCGATTAACGCTGTGCGCGTGCGCACGTTAGGTTTAATCATGCTCGACCGCCTCTCCTGTGGTCTTTAAACGCTCGCTGAGCGCGTCGCGCTGCGCTTGCGTGAGCTTGGGTCCGAAAACGTCAATTTGTGCTGCCAGAAGGCTCTCAGCCGTTCTCGCGGCCTCTTCCGACGGCAGCTTGTGCAGATTTGCGCGGGCTTCGAGGTCCGCGCGGGAAACGAGACGTCGACCGTTCGATTTGAACGTCTGGACCGAGCCCTCTGCTATGTAACGGTTGATGCTTCTACGCCCCGCGATGCCGAGGTTTACGGCTTGTGTGATGGTGATGAAGTCGTACACCCTTATCACCCGCGCAAAAGTGCAGCGAGCTCCGACTTGCTCCTGGCGGAGAGGGCGGGAGCGGCGGCTGCGAACTGTTTCGCGAGATGGTTGACGATCTCAGCCTCGGTTACGGGTGCTACATAGTGCGACTGACGGGCCGCAACGCGGTCCTCGCAGTCTTCTGCGCAAACGTAGCGGCGACGCGCAGAATCGTCCATGTACGTCCGTACCTGTGCGTTTCTAATCCATTTGTAAATCGCTGCACGCGAACCATAGCCTCTGGAGACGGCCTCTTGGACGGTGATAAATTCTGGATTCAGTTGTGACATTGGCGAACACCCCGGAAACCCCGCCATGATGGCGGTCCACGGCCTAAGCCGTGGCTCGTAGTAGAGGTTTCCGCGGGTTTAGAAAATGGCTGTCATCTTTAGCGGGGCCGAACGTCGCATTCTTTCTGGACGAACGGGTGTCGATTAACAACGCAAGCCGATTGAAAGAAGGCGTTGTCACCCTGACTGGTACCTATCCTACCCCAACTTTTGATGCCAACCAACATAGTTTTTTCTGACTACTGGTAGTGATAGCGATTCTGGCGATCGTGGCGTTTCGAGACAAGGTCAGCTCGTTGTGGGAGGCGATTTCGCAGGGGATCAACAGCCTGTGAGGGGGAGACGCGTGGACTGGCGCCTGGCGGCGCTTCCTTTGGCGCTCACAGTGCTTTCGACCGCTTTTGTGTTCGCGACGCAGTGCGTGGTGAGCGAACGCGGGCGTTTGGAATCTGCAGAGGAGCGGGGATCTCTTCGCGATGCGGTTGTCGAGGACGCTCGCGCAAATGCGGGGAGTTCGGTTGAGGTGGCGATGGATGGCCTGATGACGGGTTTGGGCCCAGTGATGTCCGGACATGTGCGAGCCAGCTCTCTCGGTGGGTTTTTGGACGATCTCCACGCATGGCAGAAGGACGCGGTGCGCATGGGCGACGGGCCTTGCGCGTCGGTGGAGTTTGAGGAACGCGCCTCGCTGCCTGCACTTGCGGAGGACGTTCTCAAGACATATGCGCGCACGAGGACAGCTTCCCTTGTTGCGAGTGGCTATTTGGACCTGAAGGGGAACGTGTGGGGAGCGGTGCTGAGGGAAGGGACGACGTGGTGCGATGTGCTGCTGGTCACTACGGAGGACGATGCGGTCAGTCGCGTTCGGGTGACGCGCGTGTTGCCCGAGCGTTGATGCCGAGCGTGCGAGGCATCGTCAGAGAAAGAGCCGCACAGGGGACGGTGGAGTATGCATTGACGGTGCTCGCCCTGCTCGCCCTGATTTTGGGTATGGCGGCGTTATGGAGAGTGGCTGAACGGGGGTGGCTTGCCGACGCCGCCGTAAAGGCGGCATCGCATGGACTCGAAGGGGATGGCTATGTCGATATCGCACTGTATTGAGCTGTTCTTGGAATCTCGGGCACAGGCGACGGTCGAGGGCGCATTGGTGTTCCCGGCTTTACTCACGTTGCTGTTGCTGGCGTTGCAGCCGGTGTGCCTGTTGTATACGCGTTCCGTTATGGAGTCCGCCGCATCTGAGACGGCCCGGCTCATGGTTTCGGGCTCGGATGAGGTGGAGGTGTACGAACGCTTTGCATACAGGCGCCTGGCTGCTGTGCCGGATTTGGCGATCTTTCATGCAGGGGGACCGCGTTCTTGGGATATCGAGTGCGTTCCGGCTTTGAGCACGGGCGGTTCGGTTGAAGTCGCAATCGTCGGGCATGTGACTCCGCTTCCCGTGATCGGGGCGTTTGCCCGCGCGTTTGGGGAGCGGGAGGATCATGGCGATGTGCGGATGGAGGTGCGCGTTGCGTATGAGGGAAGGCCCTCGTGGGTTGAGGGCGATTATGCGGACTGGATTTCGGTGTGGGAATAGGTGGCGGCGAGGGCGTTGTGGAGCCGGGATCCTTCCTCCTCCAGGGAAAAGAGTGGGAATGGACTTGTTTATCGAGGACGGCGCCTATACGACTGTGGCGTCCGCCTGTGCGATGCTCGTGGTTCTTTCCCTACTCTTTTCATCGTCTTTGGCGATATGGAGCGCATCTCGGGCGGGCGATGTCCAGGTTGGTGCCGACGCGACCGCGTTGGCCGGAGAGAACGTTGTGAGCTCTTATCACACCGCGGCGACGGTTCTGGACGCATGTGCGCTGAGCTTGGGGCTCGCCGGGTTCACGATGACGGGAGCGGGGATGGTTGGGCTGTTTGTTCCGGGCGGACAGGGGCTCGCTCGGGAGACGCTGGATGCCGCCATGCGCGTGTTCGATATGCGGGATTCCTTCATGTCGTCGGCCTCGAGCGGGTTGAAGCGGGTCGAGGGGTCGCTGCCGTTTTTAATCGCGGCGAATGCCGCGCGTGCCTGCGATGCACAAGGATCGGAAAGCGTTGGGTATCGAGGCACCGCCTTTGCGGTTCCGACCACGTCCGCATCGGAGTTTCCGGCGATGGAGGGGGAGGGGATCGACACAGAGGGCCTGGAGCAGGCGTGCGGCGGCCTCGAGGAAACGGCAGCCGAGCTCGAACGAATCTCGGAGGAGGCTGCGACAAGGAAGGAAGAGGCGTGGCTTGCAGATTGCGGCGCTCCTGGACGAAACATGCAGGAGCGCGCGGGGAGCCTTTCAGGGTTGTCGGCTGCCGAGAATCCCGATTTCGCCTCGAGCATCACGTGGAATCCCGAGTGTGCGCTAGCGCGCGCCCGTGCTTATTACCGTTGGAGGTGCGAGAACGATAAGCCCGAGGGAAGCAGCGTGGAGGCGCGTGCGGATGCGGCGGCCCGTCGCGCATTCTATCGATATGCGCTCGGGCATCTCGACGGCGCCCGCGTGGTTGACGACGGGGAGGAGGCGTACACCACGCTCGAATTTCTGCCGCGCAATAGCGATGAAGTGAGGGGGACGTTGCTTTACACCGAGGAGGCGTGGCCGACGAGCATGGAAGAGCACGGGAGAACGTTGCACTTCGATGAATCGTGTCCAGGCGCTCGAGGGGCTCTTAGGGCGCCCGCCTCTCTCGCCTCACTGGACAATGGGGCGATTTTGGAGTGCCCGACGTGCTGTTTCGGGGTCGATGATCTCGGCCGGGCGCCTGCCGCGTCGACGTCGATCGACAACGGGTTCGAATATCACCTGCGGGCGTTTACGAAGGCACTCCGGGAATATCTCGAAGCGAAGGGTCGCCAAAATGAGGCCGAGGCGGCTGCGCGTGGGGATGCCGAGCGGGCGGCAGATGCATTCGATCGGGCCATGGCGACGCTTGAGGGAAAGCGCCCACGTATTGCGCCCCCGGGTCGTTTCGGGTGCGTCTCCTTCGTATTGTCTTCGGAGTATGCGACGCCCGATGCGCTTGAGACATCGTTTGCCGCCAGTCCTGATGTATCACGGCGAGGTGCCATGGCGGCTGCGGTTCTCGCTTCGGATGGGATCTCCGAAGGCGGTGGCGTACTGTCCGGGTTCTTCTCGTCGCTTCAAGAGCGTGTTGGATCCGACGGAGTGGTCGGACTGATGGACGGGGTTCTGGACCTGTGGGGAAAGTTGCTGGTTTCTTATGGGGACGCTGGTCGGGGGCTGGAAGAGGCATTTGACGAGCTCATGCGAGGCCTTGATAGCCAGGGGCTGGGTTCTGTTGGGAGCTGGCTGGGCGATCGGTTGACGGGCGTGGTGCGTGCACTTGACATGCAGCCGGTTGACATGCGACCTCGCAAGCCGGTCCTTGTTGACAGCTCAGACGTGCTCGCACGCTCCGATGTGCCGGCCCTGGTGGATGGTCAGACCGCATTGCGCGAGCTGTCGAAGGTCGATCTCGATTTCGAAGGAATGGCACGGGCTGTTGGCTATGACCTGGGGGAGCGGATGACCTCGCTTGAAATCATCTTGGCCGAAGTGCGACTGCCAAGCGGAAGGGTCGTGCCCATTACGCTGCGGGTACGCGATCTGTTGGAAGGAAGGGGGATGGGGAATGTCGGCACGGAAGGGGGTCGTGTGCGAAGAAGGGGCCCAGGCGACAGTTGAGCTTGCGGTGGTGGCGCCGGTTCTTGTCGTGTTGGCGTTGATCTCCTACAACATGATGGTCTTCGTATCCGCAACGGCGAGATTTGACCGCGTGGCTCCCGATATCGTCTTGGCGCACGGAAGCTCTCCGCCGGCATCAGAATCCGATGTGGGGGCAGGGACGTGGGGTGTGGCCGATGCCGTGGCAGGGGAGCTGGAGCGTGCGATGGAAGGCTATGAGGTGGAGATCGAGGTGGAGGTTTCCGAGGGAGGCCGGGGTGGGCTCGATGGCTCAGAGGTGCTCGGACTTGTGGGCCCGCTGAGAGACGTTACCTGCGTGATGCGATACCGACCATGGCCTCAGGGGTGGTCGATTGCGGGTGTCGAACTCGGTGCACCGCTATTCATGGAGCATGAGCGGTGCGTGACGATCGATCCGTGGCGTTCGGGGGTGATTGTGTGATGGCGCAGATGGATGTGGGCTCATTCGACTTCGATGCGGTGGAGAGGGCAATCGAGACGCTGGGATGGTCGGGCGAGGTGAGATGGGCCTGCACATTTTTCGATCGCCTTTGGGGTTTTGGCCGTTCCGATTTTAGCGGGGAAGGGAGCGAATCGTGTGTGCTGGTGTTTCCGCATTGCGGGTCCGTGCATACCTGTGGCATGAGATTCGACCTTGATATCGCCTTTGCCGATGGTGACGGCAGAATCGCGAAGTGCGTCGAAGGTGTGAACGGGTGGCGTGTTGTCAGCTGCCCCGGAGCGCGGTTTGCGCTGGAGCGCCGGTCGCCCGTGCGTGAAGTGAGTCGGACGAGCCGAATGACGGGTGCAAAGGGGCATCGGTTGCGTGGCGGAAAGGGGCTGCCCAAACTATTTTCAAAAAGTTGCTTGACCGAGTTTTTCAATTTGGTATAGTAATCACCGCTGTCAGCGACAGCATGACTTGGCTCGGTAGCTCAGTTGGTAGAGCAGAGGACTGAAAATCCTCGTGTCAGGGGTTCGATTCCCTTCCGCGCCACCCTCGTCATTGAAGAGGCCTCCTGGAAACAGGAGGTCTTTTTTGTATCAGTTCCACGCCCGTCCGATCGCGACGAGTGGGCTTGGGGTATTAGGATTGTATTGCGGCGACTCTTGCCGCGTCGACCGAAACTCGAGGGGAGCACCGATGTCAGACAGGATCCGCGGTGTCAATTTGTCCGGCTGGTTCATCTTGGAACCATGGGTCACACCGTCGTTATTTGCCGCCACCGGCGCTTCAAATGACGGGGAGCTCCAGCAGGTGCTGGGTGCGGTCGCCTATAACGAGCGCGTCCGTGAGCACTATGAGACCTTTATCTCCGAAGCTGATTTCAAGCGTATGTCCGCCATGGGCCTCAACGCGGTGCGCATCCCCTTGCCGTGGCACGTTTTTGGTTCGCAGACCGATCGCGAGTCCTATATTTCTTGTATCGACTACATCGACCGCGCATTGGAGTGGGCGGAGAAGTACGAGATGCGCGTCCTGCTCGATTTGGCAACCGTTCCCGGTGGCCAGGGCGATGCGAATGGGTCCTCCGTGACCCCAGATATCGTCGGCGATTGGCATTCGTCTGTGAGCGGCCGCGCCGTCGCGCTCGAGACGCTCGAGCGTTTGGCGGAGCGCTATGGCGAGCGGGATGGCTTGCTCGGTATCGAGTTGCTCGACTCGCCCGTGATGAGCGTCCGCAAAAACCTGTTCACTGTGACCGAGGGCATTCCCAGCCATTACCTACGCAATTTCTATCGCGATGCGTATGAGGCGATTCGTCGTCACATGCCCTCTCGCAAGGTCATCGTCTTTTCGGATTCCGGCCATCCTGGCGCCTGGAAGCGCTTCATGGCCGGCGACCGATACCAGAACGTCGTGATGGATTTGCACCTATATCACTTCCGCGACGAGACCGCGCAAGACATCACCACTCCGAGGGGCCTTGCCGCTGCGCTTGGGCGCAACAAGGATTTGATTCGCCGAGCGACCGATCTTGGGTTCCCGGTGTTCGTCGGCGAGTGGTCGGGCGCTGCGGTGCTGGCCGGATCTTCCCTGACACCCGAGGGACGCCGTGCGTATGAGCGCGTGTTCGTCTCCAATCAGCTCGCGACATTCGACGATGCGGACGGATGGTTCTTCCAAACCTGGAAGACGGAGCGCCGCATTGCGGCATGGGATGCCCGTGTGGCCTTGGCGCCGCTCGAGCGTGCGATGATGGAGTAGCGGATGACGGAGAACAACACGGAGCGCCTTGTCGCCGGCGCGGAGGGCGTGCTCTCCATGGTCGGCACCCCGATCGGCAATCTGGGAGACCTTACCCCGCGGGCGGCGCAGGCTTTTCGCGACGCAGATGTGATTTGCTGCGAGGATACGCGCGTGACCTCGAAGCTCCTGGCATATCTGGGCATTTCAAAGCCGCTTGTCCGCTGTGACGAGAACGTGATCGCACGGCGCGCCCCCGAGCTCGTGGATCGGCTGCTCGCCGGTGAGCGAATCGCCTTTGCCTCGGATGCCGGCATGCCGAGCGTTTCCGATCCCGGCCAGGTGCTGGTCGACGCGGCTCGCGAGGCGGGCGCGCGTGTTGAAGTCCTGCCGGGCCCGTCCGCGTGTGTGACGGCGCTCGTGCTTTCCGGTATTCCGTGCGACCAGTTTTTCTTCGAGGGCTTTTTGCCGCGCAAACATGGAGAACGGGTAAAGCGTCTGCGTCGTCTCGCGTCCATCCCCGGCGCGTTGCTGTTCTACGAGTCCCCGCATCGGGCTGAGGCGTCCCTCGAGGCGATCGCCGAGGTGTTCCCGGGGCGCGTGGTTGCGTTGTGCCGTGAGCTCACCAAACTTCACGAGGAAGTTTTGCGTGATGAGGCGCCGGTTCTGCTCGAGCGGCTGCGCGAGCGTGGCGAGCTCAAGGGCGAGATGGTCATCGTGGTGGCGCCACCGAGTGAGGAGGAACTCGAGCGCCTTCAGGCCGTTCTTTCGTCTGGTGTCGATGAAGGTGCTGCCGTCGATCCCGAGGAGCTGCTGCGTTCGGATATCGCCGAGGGCCTCGCCGCCGGCGATTCGGCAAACGCGCTGGCCAAGCGCTTGGCGCAGAAGTACTCGCGCAAGAAGCGCGACGTGTACAACTTGGTGCTCGAAGCGCAGCAAGAGGTATAAGGGCCGGGTGGCGATTCATGAGCCCAACCTGCTAATATGAAGCATTGCATCAAAACCAAAGAGGGAAGGAAGCCGCGCGTCATGAGCTCGAAGCCGTCCTACTACATCACCACACCCATCTACTACGTGAACGCCGACCCGCACCTGGGCACCGCGTACTCCACGATCATCGCCGACGTCCAGGCGCGCTACCGTCGTGCCGCCGGCTACAACGTCAAATTCCTCACCGGCATGGACGAGCACGGCCAGAAGGTCGCCGAGGCCGCCGAAAAGCACGGTATGACCCCGCAGGAGTGGTGCGACTCTCAGGCTCCTCACTTCCATGAGTTGTGGGAGGAGCTGGAGATCTCGAACGACGACTTCATCCGCACCACCGAGCCCCGCCAGAAGCGCGCCGTGCAGTACCTGTGGGAGCGCATGCAGGAGGCCGGCTACATCTACAAGGGCAGCTACGATGGCTGGTACTGCGTGCCGGACGAGACCTTCTTCACCGAGACCCAGGTCGACAAGGCCGACGAGGCTCGCGGCACTAAGGGCGAGCACCTCTGCCCCGACTGCGATCGCCCGCTCGAGCGCGTCAAGGAGGAGAGCTGGTTCTTCAAGCTCTCCGCGTTCCAGGACAAGCTGCTCGCGCTCTATGACGAGCATCCCGATTTCGTCCAGCCCGATTTTCGCATGAACGAGGTTCGCTCCTTTGTCGAGGGTGGTCTGAACGACCTGTCCGTCTCCCGCACGTCCTTCGACTGGGGCATTGAGGTCCCCTTCGACGACGAGCACGTGACCTACGTGTGGTTCGACGCGCTCACCAACTACATGACCGCCGTGGGCTATGGCGCCGAGGACGACGAGGCCGCTGCCGACTTCGCCTACCGCTGGCCCGCTCAGACTCACATCGTGGGTAAGGACATCATTCGTTTCCACTGCGTGATCTGGCCCGCCATGCTCATGGCGCTGGGCGAGGCCCTTCCCGAGCATGTTTTTGCCCATGGCTTCCTTACCGTCAAGAACGAGGAGACCGGCAAGGCCGAGAAGATGTCCAAGTCCCGCGGCAACGCCATCGCCCCGCGCGAGGTCATCGAGAAGCTCGGCGTCGAGGGCTATCGCTACTACTTCATGACCGACGTCACCCCCGGTACCGACGGTGCCATCAGCTTCGGTCGCATGGAACAGGTCTATAACGCCGACCTGGCCAACAGCTGGGGCAACCTCATCTCGCGTTCGACCAACATGTGCATCAAGTACTTTGAGGGCGCCACGCCCGAGCGCGATCCCGAGGCCGCCGGCTATGCTGAGAATCCGCTGGCGGCGGCTGCCGAGGGCATCTTCGAGCGCTATGCCGCCAAGATGGAGGCATTCGCCTACGGGGATGCGGCCAAGGAGATTATGGACCTGATCCATGCCGCCAACCATTACATCGAGGATTCCGAGCCCTGGACGCTGGCCAAGGATCCGGCTAAGGCCGGCGAGCTCGCCAACGTGATTTGGAACCTGCTGGAGGCCATCCGCATTTCCGCCCACCTGCTCATGCCGCTCATGCCGAGCACCAGCGCCGAGGCCCTGCGCCGCATCGGCTGTGAGGGTGAGGCCGCGACCGACGACATGGGCGCATCTTGCGTCTGGGGCCAGCTGACCGCTGGTCTGCCGGTCGAGAAGGGCGAGGCCCTCTTCCCCCGTCTGGGTTAATGGACCCGACCGACCACCTGAGGCGCCCGACCTTGCCGCCTGATCGCCGCTTGCGTGCCTTATGCACGCTGCACTCCTCTTATGGCAACCTCGGGCACTTTGGGCGGTCGGTTTCTTTGTTGAGCTTTTGAATGGAGCGCGCGTATGACCACATCCCCGCTTGCGAACCCCACGGCAACGCGCGAGATGCTCGAAGCGTTCGGCCTGGCGACCAAGCACCGCTTGGGTCAGAACTTCCTTATCGACAATCATGTCATCGAGCGCATTATGGCGTTGGCTGAGCTTACGGGCTCCGAGCGCGTGCTCGAGGTGGGGCCGGGCATTGGCACGTTGACGCTCGCACTTGTGCAGGAAGCTGCCCGCGTGACGTCCATCGAGATGGACACCGAGCTCGAGCCGGTTCTCTCGGCGCACGCCATGGACCACTCCAACTTCCGTTTCATCATGGGGGACGTGCTCGCGGTGCCGCCTGCGGCGATCGCCGAGGCGCTGGACGGCGAGCCCGAGCTGCTCGTGGCGAACCTGCCCTACAACGTGGCTGCCACGATCATCCTGCAGTTCTTCCAGACCATGCCGTCGCTTCGCCGTGCCGTCGTCATGGTTCAAAAGGAGGTTGCCGATCGTATCGCCGCAGTGCCGGGGACCAAGGCTTATGGCGCTTACACGGTGAAGCTCTCGCTGTACGGCGAGGTCACGGGGCGCTTCGAGGTTCCTCCACGCTGCTTTATGCCTGCGCCGCATGTGGACTCCGCTGTTGTGAGAATCGACCGCGTGGATGTTTCTGATGCCGAGGGCGAGGGAGCGGCTTCCGCCGATGCCGCGGCCGTGGCGCGTGCGGTCGATGCTGCCTTCGCGCAGCGCCGCAAGACCATCCGCAACTCCATGAGCTCGAACGGCTTTGACAAAGACGCGCTCGACGCCGCCTTCGAAGCGTGCGGAATCTCGCCGACCGCCCGAGCCGAGGCGCTTACCGCGGAAGATTTCATCGCGCTCGCCGCCTCGCTGACGAGCGCGCCGGGCGGGGAGTGAGGCTCGTGGCGATCTCGTTCACCAAGAAGAACAAGGTGTTCACGCTGCCGCCGGCGCACGCGCCCCTGTTCGACACCCATGCTCACCTGCGATCGTTTTGGGGTGAGAATAAAGATCCCGTCGAAGTGCTCTTCCGCGCGCACGAATCGGGCGTGCGCGAGTTGATGACCATCTTCGACCCCATCGCTGATAAATCGGAGGAGACTCCCGATGCTCTGGCGTTCTCCCGTTGGTTGCATGGGGTGATCGATGCTGCCGCCGATCGTGGTGCCGAGGTGCGCGTTCGCTACTTGGTGGGCGTCCATCCCTACGGGACGCTCGATTATACCGACGAGTTGCATGCACAGGTCGCAGCCGCGCTGGATGACCCTCTGTGCGCGGGTATCGGTGAGATCGGCCTGGATTATCACTTTGATGCAGATGACCAGATCGAGGCGGCTCCGCACGCTGCGCAGATGAACGTCATGGCGCGTCAGCTCTCGCTTGCCGTCGAGCGCAACGTTCCTGTTGAGCTGCATCTGCGCAACGACTACGGCGATGAGGCTCGCACGGCCCATGCCGATGCGATCTCCGTGCTCGAGCGCGTGGGCGTGCCCACCGCGGGCTGCGTGCTGCATTGCTTTGGCGAGGATCGAGCGACTATGGAGCGTTTTCTTGCGCTTGGGTGCCATATCGCCTTCGGCGGTGCCGCGACGTTCAAACGCAACGACGCCGTGCGGGAGGCGTTCGCCGCTTGTCCGCTCGACCGCCTGCTGTTGGAGACGGACTGCCCCTATATGGCGCCCGAGCCCATTCGCGGCCTGGAGTGCGAGCCGGCGATGATTGCCCAGACTGCCGATGTCCTCATATATGACCGCGCCGACCGCACGGGCGAGTTGCCCGACGCGGTCGCCACCGCGATTTGGAATACCTCGAACGCCCTATTTGGAGGTCGCCATGAGTAGGAAATCGAAACGCGATATGACCCCCGAGGAGCTCGCCGAGCTCAAGGCAGAGGACGAGCGCGCGATGGAAGCCGCCCGGGAGCTGCGTGCCCGCCGCGAGGCGGTGCAGGGCCCGGCGCCCATCGATAACAGACTCCACCGCGAGCTGCCGCTTGCAAAGGTCGCATATGGGTTGATCGCTTCGACCGTGTTCGCATACGCCGTGTCGCGTCTGGGTGTCTATCTGGGTAATTCCAGTTTGGAAAGCTTCGCGAGCATCGCCACAACGCTGCTGTTCCTCGCCTCGTTCATCGTGTGGTTCGTTTCGCGTCATCAGGCCAAGAAACTCACGAGGGAAGCGCGCGGCGAGTAAGTTCGCTTGCCGAATCTTCTTCATGCACGGGCCGGCCGGGGATGTTCGTTCCCTGGCCGGCCCGCTTGTTGAAAGGTATGGGCGCCGTTGCCCTGTTACGCGTTCCATTCGTCGATGGAGAGCGGGTCGGGCATGGTGGCGTATATGCGTTCCTCAGCTGTGGGCGGCTTGCCCTCGAAGAGGCGCACGAGGCGATCGAGTTGGACGGCAAGCCACTCGAGAAGATTGGGGGGTTCGAGTTCGTTGGTCGTTGTGAGCTCGACGGACCCGATGGTCTCGCCGTTTTGGGTGTAGGTGACCGACCCCGCGGCAGTTCCCGCCGCGTGTTTGCCGCGAAGCTCGTCGACTTCGACCTTCTGTTCGATGGGTCCGCCGAGTGTGAATACGCGCGCGGCTGTGTCTGCGTCGGCGAAGGTGAGGTCCATGAGTTTATCGGACCAATCGACGCAGGCCGCCTCGGCGGCCAGGGGCACGCCCCCGACCTGCTTGGGGCTGGTGGCAAAGGGCAGGTTGGCAAAGTGCCCGTAGTACCAGTTTGCGAGAGTCAGCGTATCGTTGAAGCGCCCATCGTCGCCCTTTGAGCCGAAGAGTGCGATATACACCTCGCCCTCGGGCTCGCGCGAGAACGCGCACACGAAGCACTCGCCCGCCTCGTAGGTGCTGCCTGTCTTGCCTCCAAGGTTGCCATCGCGCCCGAGGATCTTGTTGCGCACGGTGAGGGGCAAGGAACGCGCGCTGCCGTCGGCTGAGGTGACGTGCATCTCGGTGGCGCCGCTGCAGGCAAAGGAGCGGAAGGCCTCATTGCGCCATGCTTCGGCCCAGATGCGCGTGACGTCGTGCGCGGTGCTGTGCAGATTGCCGACCCAGGCGCCGAAGTCGAGGCCGTGGGGGTTCTCGAACAGCGTATCGGTGCAGCCGAGTTGGGCGGCGCGGTCGTTCATGGCCTTGATGAAGGTCCCGTACGGGTCGGCGCTGGCGGGGTCGATCTTGCCGCCGACGTGCGTGGCGATAGCGGTAGCCACGTCGTTGCCGCTCATGACCATGAGGCCGGTAAGCGCCTGCTCGAGCGTGAGGGTGTCGCCTTCTTTGAGGCCCACGCAGGATTCGCCCACCGTCGCGGCGGCGTGATCGACGGTGAGGGTCTCGGATGGATCGCAGTGGTCGAGTGCGACGAGCGCGGTCATGACCTTGGTGGTCGAGGCAATCTTGATGGGGGAATCGGCTTCGCGCTCGTAATACACGGATCCATCGGGGCGCATGATGATGGCGTGAGTCGCCAGAATGTCCGGCATCTCCTCGATGGCGAGCCCGCGCTCTTGCGCCGAAGTTCCTAGGACCTGGTCGGTCAAGAGGACACCGGCGTATGCGGGTTCGGCGAGGATTGCGAATAGGACGAATGCGGCGGTGAGGGCTGTCCCGAGCGCGGCTGGAAGAGCTTTGTTCATGTGTTCCTTCTGTCTGGGGAATTGAATGCAGTATACGCCTCGTGCCGTTGGGACATCATTTCGCGTCATGTGGTGCCTCGATTTTTACGACTGTGGTCAAAAACTTAATCCATACAGTATGTGAGGCTGTATGCGAGTGACTTGGGACGTCTATTTTCGGGATGCGGCGTTGCATAAGGGGGCGGAGTGACGTCTTTGCGGTCGCGGCGAACGCAAGTTGAGAGTTCAGGGTTCGTCACCTTAAGACGGTGCGACTGTATGAAGTTGAATTATGACCATCAATTCGATGAGAGAGTACTTATCTTATGCTTAACGCGGTTGCAAGGAGGTGCGTCGGCGTGGTCTTTTCGCCATAATGGACGAGACGGAAAGGAGCACATCGTGGATACGCCTCGTATTCTCGTCGTGGACGACGAGAAGACCATCACCGACCTCGTGGGAATTTACCTGCGCAATGAGGGATTCGATGTGACGCTGGCGTATAACGGCGCCGATGCCGCCCGTCTCATCTTGGAGCGGGAGTTCGACCTCGCTGTGCTCGATATCATGCTTCCCGATGTGGACGGCTTCGAGTTGCTCCGCACCATCCGCACCGAGCGCACCTATCCCGTCATCATGCTCACCGCCCGCGACAGTCAGTCCGATAAGATCGAGGGCCTCACCCTCGGCGCGGACGACTACATGGTCAAACCCTTCCGCCCGCTCGAGCTCGTGGCGCGTTGCAAGGCGCAATTGCGCAGGTACACGCGGTACGGCAGCCGCGAGCAAGCGGCCCCCGTTGAGGATGCGGGCCCAATCATCTCCTTCAACGGGCTCGAGATTAATCGCGATGCCCGCACGGTCACCGTGGACGAGAAGTCCGTGCGTTGCACCCCGCTCGAATACTCCATTTTGCTGTATCTCGCGGAGCATCGCGGCCATGTGGTGCCAGTCGAGGAGCTGTTCCGTGCTGTGTGGGACGAGGAGTTCATGGCGGGTTCGAACAACACCGTCATGGTGCACATCCGCCACCTGCGCGAGAAGTTGGGCGACGACGCCCAGAACCCACGCTTCATCAAGAACATCTGGGGCGTCGGGTACACCATCGAGAAGTAGGCTCCGATTGGGGGCTACCGCTTCGCGGATAATCGTCGTGCCCGTATCCCGAGACATCTCAAAATCGAGGCGAAAGCAGGGTAGATGAACACTGAGAAAAAGAGATCGGCGCGGCGGCAGCACGCGCCGGTAAACCCCATGACGGGGCTGCCCAATGACCGTTCGGAAGCGCCGCGACAGGCGGGCGCCGCGGATGCCCCCAATATCGATGCCTCGGCTGCCCCTGCCGTCGGAGAGCGCTTCTTCACGACCTCGAACGATTCGATCGACGAGGTCATCGCCAAGCTGCGAATCCTGCTCGACAGCCGCCTGCTTTCCTTGGTCGTGTTGGTGCTTCTCTCATTTGCGGTCATCGCGCGCGAGAGCTTCATCGCGTTCCTCATCGCGATTGTCGTGGGCTACATGCTTACGGATCGCTTTGTGACGGTCCGCCGCGCGGTGACGCTCGGTGGCTCCGCTTGGTTTTCCGTGATCTTCTTCGGATCCCTGCTCACGGCTCGTGCACGACCGTTGTTCGTCGATATAGATTACCTGTTCATGTTCTGCGGCTTCTTGCTCGCATGCGCGGTGTGCGGCGTCTTCTTTGTGGGGCGTGCGCTGTATTATGCCGGCTACGACCGCGGGCAGGCTGCCGCGGATCGAGTCATCGCCGGCCACCTTGTCGACCGCCTGATCGACAACCCACAGGATGTGGACAACCTCGACGGAACCTTCCTGGAGGTGGAGGGTGCGATCAGCCGCGTGCGCGACCAGGAGCGCCAGGTCGCCGAAGCCCTGCGCGATGAGGCGCGCCGCAAGGACGATTTGGTCACCTACCTCGCCCACGATCTCAAGACGCCGCTCGCCAGCGTGGTGGGTTACCTCTCGCTGCTGCAGGAGGCTCCCGACCTGCCCGTGGAGCAGCGCTCTCGCTTCACCGGCATCGCGCTCGACAAGGCACATCGCCTCGACGCGCTCATCGAGGAATTCTTCGACATCACGCGTTTCGACTTCCACGACATCGTGCTCACGCGTGGCTACGTGGATCTTTCCCTGCTTCTCGCGCAGGTTGCGGACGAGTTCTATCCCACCCTCGCCGAACAGGGCAAGCACGTCGAGGTCGACGCGCCGCTGAATCTCACGGTCCTCGTCGACGGCGACAAGATGGCCCGCGTTTTCAACAACGTGATGAAGAATGCGATCGCCTACAGTTACGAGGGCTCGACGATCCACATCGAAGCCGTGCGCGGGGAGGGCTCGGTGACCGTGCGCTTCGAGAACCAGGGCGACCCGATCCCCGCCGCCAAGCTGGGGACGATTTTCGAGAAGTTCTATCGCCTCGATGCGGCGCGCGCGACCAACCGCGGCGGCGCCGGCCTGGGCCTCGCCATCGCCAAGGAGATCGTGACCGCACATGGCGGAACCATTGCGTGCGAGTCCACCCCCGAGTGCACCGTGTTCACCATCGTCGTGCCCGCGTGACAAAAGCCCAATTGCGAAACCTCAATTTGGGGACTGTCCCTCAATTGAGGTTTCGCTTTGTCAGCGTTTGATATGCCGGCGCCGTTTGATGAGTTCGGGCTTACACGCACCTTACATGTGGTTCACGGGTGCCTGAAGTGCGGGTCGTACCATGCTGAGAGCTATGAGCAAGAATGCGAGGAGGCTCGAAGGTGGACTACACGCCCGAGGATAGCGCCCAGGCGATGGCGCGCGCGGCCGAGGAGGCTGCCTTGCGCGAGCGGGGTGACGTGCCCATGGTCCCCGCCGGTGCGGGGAGCGAGGTCGCCCCTGTGCACAAGACGCGTATCTCCGTCGAGAACGTGGACCTGTACTATGGCGACCATCATGCGCTGAAGGACGTTTCGATCGATATTCCCGAGCGCGAGATCACCTCGTTCATCGGGCCGTCCGGCTGCGGCAAGTCGACCTTGCTGCGTTGCCTGAACCGTATGAACGATTACGTGAAGGACTGCCGTGTCGAGGGTTCCATCAAGCTCGACGGCCGTGACATTTACGCCGATTACAACACCACGCTGCTGCGCCAGCGCGTGGGCATGGTGTTCCAGCATCCCAATCCGTTCCCCATGAGCATCTACGACAATGTCGCCTACGGACCGCGCGGCGCCGGCGTGAAGAGCCGCAGCGAACTCGATGCGCTGGTGGAGGATTCCCTGCGCCGCGCCGCCCTGTGGGACGAGGTCAAGGACAAGCTCAAGGATTCCGGTCTGAGCCTGTCCGGCGGCCAGCAGCAGCGCCTGTGCATCGCCCGCGCCATCGCGGTACAGCCCGAGGTCTTGCTGATGGACGAGCCCACCTCTGCGCTCGACCCGATCTCGACGGTCCAGGTCGAGCAGCTCGCCATGGAGCTCAAGCGCGACTACACGCTCGTGGTGGTTACCCATAACATGCAACAGGCCTCGCGCATCTCCGACTCCGTGGCTTTCTTCCTGCTGGGCGAGCTTGTCGAGCACGCGTCCACCACGCAGATGTTCAAGGCTCCGCGCGATCAGCGCACCGCCGATTACCTCACCGGTCGTTTCGGTTAAACGACCAGGCCGGATGTGCGTCCCGCATGCGGTGCCCTGGTGCCGTGCGCGGGGCGTACGCCGTTGTATCGGCGCGGGACGGTCAAGACCGTTCGGCGGTGCCGTCCAGTGGGTAGAATTGTCGAAACGGTCGAGGAGGTATCGTTCGCATGATTTATTACGTCGAAGATGATGACAACATCAGGGGCCTGACCCTGTACGCCCTGCGCCAGCAGGGTATCGAGGCAGAGGGTTTCAGCTGCGACAGCGAGTTCAAGGCCGCCGTCGCCCGCCGTGTGCCCGACGCCGTGCTCCTCGACATCATGCTTCCCGATACCGACGGTCTCGAGATCATGCGCCGCTTGCGCGCCGATCAGGCGACCGCGACGGTGCCCATCATGATGCTCACCGCGAAGGACTCGGAGCTCGATAAGGTCGTCGCCCTCGACGGCGGCGCCGATGACTACCTCGCAAAGCCCTTCTCCCTCATGGAACTCACGAGCCGTTGCCGCGCCCTGCTGCGCCGCGGCGGCATGATGAGCCGTCCCGCCCCCGAGATGCTGAGCGTGGGCGGCATCGAGCTCTCGCCGAGCCACCGCGAGGTCCGCGTGGATGGCCATGAGCTCAAGCTCACGCTGCGGGAGTTCGATTTGCTTGAGTACCTCATGCGCAAACCCGGCGTCGTCTTCACGCGTGAGTCGCTGCTCCAGAGCGTTTGGGGTTGGGATTTCGACGGCGGTTCGCGCACCGTCGACGTGCACGTCCAGACCCTGCGCCAGAAACTCGGTTCGCATGCCGATCGCATCGAGACGGTTCGCGGCGTGGGCTATCGCCTGGTCGATCGTGCCGCGGCCGATGAGGCCGTTGCGGATTCCGCCGAATGAGCAGCCATCAGTCGCTGTCGAGGCGCGTATTCGTGACCATCCTGGGGATGTCGCTCACGACCATCATCGTGTTTGCCCTCGCCCTTACCTTGATCGTGCAGCAGCGGCTCGTCCATGCGACGAGCACCGAGCTCGCCGACGAGGCCCGTGTGGTCGCGGCTTCGCTCAACAGCGCCCCCAGCCATCTCACCATGCTGCGTCGACTGCATTTGGAGAACATCCGCGTCACCCTGGTCGATCCCGAGGGCGACGTCCTGTTCGACAGCGATACCGACGCGAGCAAGATGGAGGACCATGCCGATCGTCCCGAGATCGAGCAGGCCGTCTCGACGGGATACGGTTCCGCCGAGCGTTCGAGCACAACGCTGGGCGAGGTCATGCTCTACCAGGCGGTGCGCCTTGCCGACGGCAGTGTGGTGCGCATTGCCGAGGGAGAAGCGGGATACCTGGCCATCCTGGGAACGCTGTCCTTGCCCGTCGTCCTCATGGTCGTCGGTGGCGCCGTTGTTGCCGTCGTCGTTGCGCGGCGCGAATCGCATCGCATCATCGAACCCTTGCTCGAGGTCGATCTCGATCACCCGCGCCGCAATGTCCAAAACGCCTATTCCGAGATGGAGCCCATGTTGGAGCGTATCGAGAGCCAGCGTCAGGAGCTCAAGCGCCAGATGCGCGTGCTGGCCGATAACGACCGCATGCGCCGCGAGTTCACCGCCAACATCACGCACGAACTCAAGACCCCGCTCACCACGGTCTCGGGATATGCCGAGCTCATCGCCAACGGTCTCGTGACCGACGAGGCGGATTTGCGCGACTTCGGACGCCGCATCTACAGTGAGGCGGGGCGTCTCACCTCGCTGGTGAACGACATCCTCACTCTCTCCAACCTCGACGAGGCCGAGCGCTCCGAAGGGGACTCGGCTGCGGCGGCCCTCGGCGTACGGGAGCCCATCGACCTCCCGCTCATGCTCGACGGAATCGTCCAGCGTCTCGAACAGGTCGCATCGCGTTCGGAGATCGATTTGGATCTGGATTGCGCGCCGGCTATGGTGACCGGCGTGCCCCGCCTGGTCGACGAACTCGCCTACAACCTGACGAGCAACGCCATTCGATACAACCACCCGGGCGGGTCGGTGACCCTCTCGTGTGGCGTCGAGGCTACGCCGGATTGCGATTGCCCCACGCCCTTCATCCGAGTTGCCGACACGGGCATAGGCATCGCACCCGAGGAGCAGGAGAAGATCTTCGAGCGCTTCTACCGGGTTGACAAGAGCCGTTCCAAGGCGCGCGGCGGCACCGGCTTGGGCCTTGCCATCGTGAAGCATGCCGCGTCGTACCACGGTGCCCGCATCGAACTCGAGAGCGAACTCGGCTGCGGCACCACGATCACCGTGCGGTTCCCTGCCCAGGAGCAGATCGAGGCTTAGGCCGGTATGCGCGACCGTTGCCCGCCCCGTGGGCTGGTCCATACCGCTTGCGCGCGGGTTGCTACCGTTGGGTGGCGGCTAACACGTTTCAGCTCGAAGCCCTTGCCCGTCCGATGCGGTCCCTTGTGGCTCCGTGCGTATACTGGCCCTGTGGCACAGCGTGAGAAAGGGTCTGCCTTGAAGTTCTTCATCGATACCGCGAACCTGGAAGAGATCGCCGAGGCGAAGAGCTGGGGATGCCTGGCCGGCGTCACCACCAATCCGAGCCTGTACGCCAAGACGGGCGGCGCCCTCGCCGACTTCGAGCCCCACATGCAAAAGATCGCCGAGCTCTGCAAGGGTCTGCCGGTGTCGGCTGAGACCACGGCGACGACGGTCGATGGCATGGTAGCCGATGGACGACGGCTCGCCGCGCTCGCTCCGAATATCGTCATAAAGCTGCCCATCTGCGAGGCCGGTCTGGCAGCATGCCGAATTCTGGCCAATGAGGGCATTCGCGTGAATATGACGCTCATCTTCTCCGCGACTCAGGCGTTGCTGGCCGCCAATGCCGGCGCCCGCTACATCTCGCCGTTCGTTGGTCGCTACGACGATATCGCGCTGGATGGCATCTCGCAGCTCGCGGACGTGATCACTTGCATCAAGAACTACGATTGGTCCGGCAAGAACCCGGACGGCGTGGTCGAGATCATCACCGCCTCGGTGCGCACGGCCAACCATGTGGTCCAAGCTGCCCTGTTGGGCGCCGATATCGCCACCGTCCCCATGAAGGCGCTCAAGAAATGCCTCCATCATCCGCTCACCGATGCCGGCATTGCGGCCTTCGAGGCTGATTGGGAGCGCGTCGCAAACGCGTGAGACGAGGGGTCGGTAAAGTGCCCCGCCGGTTTGGTGACCCAGTTGTGGTAAAGCGCTTTATCGCAGGTAAACACCCTTGTCTGCGAAAAAAATAGTTTTGAATTTACCGTCTGCGAGCGCCCTGTTCGCCGATTGTCCCGCTATGATTGTCGCGTACATTTATGCACCGCTCACCCACAAGGAGGCATCGTCCATGAGCGATGAGGAACTCATCCAGGTTGCCAATGAGGTCAGGAGGGGGGTCGTGATCGGCACGCACGCAGCGAAGTCCGGGCACCCCGGTGGTTCGCTCGGCGCCGCCGACATCATCACCTACCTCTACTTCGAGGAGATGAACGTCGACCCGGCAGACCCGCGTCGCGCCGACCGCGACCGCTTCGTGCTCTCCAAGGGCCACTGCGCTCCCGCGCTGTATGCGGCCCTCGCCGAGCGTGGCTTCTTCCCCAAGGAGGACCTCGAGTCCCTGCGCCATGTCGGCTGCCACCTTCAGGGCCACCCCAACATGAACGATACCCCGGGCGTCGACATGTCCACCGGTTCTCTGGGCCAGGGTGTCTCGGCTGCCGTGGGCATGGCGCTCGCCGCCAAGCACTGGGGTGATGCCTATCGCACCTACTGCCTGCTTGGTGACGGCGAGATCGAGGAGGGCCAGGTCTGGGAGGCCGCCATGTTCGCGGGCAACCAGCAGCTGGACAACCTCTGCCTGATCGTCGACCACAACGGCCTGCAGATCGACGGCAGCATCGAGGAGGTCAACTCCGCGATGCCCATCGCCGACAAGTTCGCTGCGTTCAAGTTCCATGTGATCGAGCTGGCAGACGGCAATGACATGGCTCAGGTTCGTGCGGCCTTCGAGGAGGCCCGCTCCATCACCGGCAAGCCGGTGTGCATCGTGGCCGAGACGGTCAAGGGCAAGGGCGTCTCCTTCATGGAGGGCCAGGTGGGCTGGCACGGCAAGGCCCCCAATGACGAACAGTTCGAGCAGGCCATGGCCGAGCTCGCGAAGGAGGCTTAAAGCTATGGCAGACGAGAAGAGAATCGCCACCCGCGTGAGCTACGGCGAGACCCTGGTCGAGCTTGGCGCAGAGCACGACGACTTCCTGGTCTTCGATGCCGACCTCGCGGCTGCGACCCAGACGGCCAAGTTCAAGGCCGCCTTCCCCGATCGCTTCTATAACGCCGGCATCGCAGAGGGCAATATGGTGGGCCTCGCCGCGGGCGTCGCCACCACCGGTCGCGTTGCCTTTGCGAGCACCTTTGCCATGTTCGCCGCCGGCCGCGCCTACGAGCAGATTCGCAATTCCATCGGCTATCCGCATCTCAATGTGAAGATCGGCGCGACTCATGCCGGAATTTCCGTGGGCGAGGACGGCGCCACGCACCAGTGCAACGAGGATATCGCCCTCATGCGCACCATCCCCGGCATGACGGTGGTCGTCCCTGCCGACGACGTGGAGGCCCGCGCTGCGACGCGTTGCGCCTACTCCACCGATGGCCCGTTCTACCTACGTCTTGGCCGCCTGGCCGCGCCGGTGATCAACGACCCCGAGAGCTATGAGTTCGAACTCGGCCGCGCCATCGTGATGCGCGAGGGCACCGACGCGACCGTCGTCGCCTGTGGCCTCATGGTCTCCGCTGCGCTCGAGGCGGCCGACGCGCTCGCCGCCGAGGGCATCTCCGTCGAGGTCGTCAACATGCACACAGTCAAGCCGCTCGACGAGGACACCCTGCTTGCCTCCGCGGCCAAGACCGGCCACGTGGTCACGGTCGAGGAGCATTCCGTCATCGGCGGATTGGGCGAGGCTTGCGCCGCCGTTCTGTGCGAGAAGAGCCCCGTCCCCATGCGTCGCGTGGGTGTGCAGGATGTGTACGGCGAGTCCGGTCCCGCACTCGAGCTGCTGGACAAGTACGGCCTGAACGCCGAGGGCATCGCCGCCGCCGTTCGCGAGGTGCTGGCCTAGCGGCTTCTTCAGTTTGTTCGCGGTATGCAATGCAACGCGGCGTCGCTCTGATCGCGACGCCGCGTTTTTCATAGGGTGAAAGCATTGCGTTCGCAGCAGCACGCCGGATCTGCCGATGAGGTGAGGTGGCTTTGGGACAGGCGGCTTTGGGACAGGCGGGCGGCCTTGGGGCGGGCGGCCTTCGATGGGCTTTTGGCGCGATTGGCTCCAGGTGCTCGGTGGCTTTTTGCACGATTGTTAGAACTCGTTGCTGCCGTATGCTTTGATGGCTGGCATGAGTTGCATGCGCAGTAGCTTTTGAAGCGTGTGGTATCCGGTGACCCGAATGCGCTTCCGGATTCCCAATGCGCGAAACAGATCGGTGACGAGTTGCTGGAAGAGATGCTCATCAATTAGGTCTTCATACCAAACGTTCAGTATCGTGAAGCCCGATCCGACGATCTTATTCTGCCTTCGCGCGTCGCGTCCCACCGCTTCGATCGAGTGGAATTCCTTGCCTTGATACTCCAGTCCGACACGCTGTCTGGGGAAGCCGATGTCGACGCGTCTTTGCCCTACGGGGGTTGCAACAGGGTGGTTCAGGGAGATGGGGCCAAGGCCAAGACCGCCCTTCGTTGTCGGCAGGGAAACGAGCATGGCCAGAATGGTTTCCATGGGGGAATTCGATAGGTCGTGTACATGCTTTATCAGGTTTCTGGCTCGTTTGATTCCGGGGACTCTATGGATGGAATTGATGAGCCTGCCGATTTTCTCGGTTGATGTGAGGGGCTCATCGATGCACGTGAGGCCGTCCCACGAATTGTCGAGAACGTAGGTTCCACAAAGCTCATATCCCAAGCAAATGATGTCGAAATCGCTCAGATCTTCATCTGCGCAAATCTGAATGAAGGTGAGTTCGGGGCTTGTTACCCAAAAACCTTTGTCGATTTTAATGAGCGATCGAGGCGGAAGCGGGTGATAGCAAGCGACGGCATGGATGTCCCGTCGTGGGTTGTATCCGTGGTTGCCATCGACCAGGACATGGTAGGGTTGCTTGGCGACGCCGCGTGCGGTCATGTCGTCTTCCAGAAATTGTCGCGGCGGGACCATGAGTCCGGCGACCTTGCCGGTCCTCGGCTTATCGAGCAGCGTCGGGATGAGGCGCTTGCTCGACCGATATAGCTCAAGTGCGGAGGCGCCGCACGCGCAAACAATTCCTTCCATGCATAGACGATACATCCTTTTGGCCATGCTGGCCGATAATTGTAAGAGTGGTCAAAAAGAAGCCTTATACAGTGTTTAGAGCGACGAATAGGGGGAAACGCGCCGAGCGCATCGGGGTGAAAGTCGCCTTATGCCGCTCATGGATGTCATAGTTTTGCCGAGAGTTGCGATTCGTGGGGGAATGCGCTCGCGCGCAGGAGGTTTCACAAGATCAGACTACTGTATGAATGACTTATTTGACCGAAGTCGCCGAAATGAATAGTTGGCAGAAGGGTTTGCGGGTCTGCACGGTCGACAACTTGTGGAATGACTCATGAAAAACAATTGTGTCATCTGAATCTAAGTGATTATGACTTAGGTTTTATGAGTGCAATTGTGGGTACCATGGAAGACGTTCAACAGCGATGCGCCGGTCTTGGGCGTATCGGTCGGCGCGAGTCGGCCTGCAAACGGCAGAAAGGGCATTTCGAGCATGCAGCAATTCAAAACGGAGAGCAAGAAGCTCCTGGACCTCATGATCAACTCGATCTACACCAACAAGGAGATCTTCCTGCGCGAGCTCATCTCCAACGCTTCAGACGCGGTGGACAAGCTCAATTTTAAGAGCCTTTCCGACTCGAGCATTCAGCTGGACGACGAGGACCTCGCCATTCGCGTTTCTTTCGATCGCGATGCCCGCACCCTCACCGTATCTGACAACGGCATTGGCATGACCGCCGAGGACCTGGAGAACAATCTCGGCACCATTGCCCATTCCGGCAGCCAGGAGTTCAAGCAGGCCAACGCCGAGCACCAGGGTTCCGACGTGGACATCATCGGTCAGTTCGGCGTGGGCTTCTACTCCGCGTTCATGGTTGCATCGCGCGTTCGCGTTGTCAGCCGCGCCTTTGGCGAGGACGTCGCACACGTGTGGGAGTCCGATGGCCTCGAGGGCTACACCATCGAGGAAGGCGAGCGCTCCGAGCATGGTACCGACGTCATCCTCACCATTCGCGAGAACATCGAGGGCGAGAACGGCGAGCCCGGAGAGAATTACGATACCTTCCTGTCCGAGTGGGGCCTGAAGGACCTCATCAAGCGCTATAGCAACTACGTGCGCTACCCGGTTCAGATGATGGTCACCAAGAGTCGTGAGAAGGAGCGCCCCGAGGATGCCGGCGATGACTATACGCCGGAGTATGAGGACTACGAGGAACTCGATACCATCAACTCCATGACCCCGATTTGGAAGAAGCGCAGCTCTGATGTGTCCGATGAGGACTATAACGAGTTCTACAAGTCGACCTTCCATGACTTCGAGGACCCGGCCCGCACAGTGAGCTTCCATGCCGAGGGCACGCTCGAGTATGACGCGTTGCTGTTCATCCCCAGCCGTGCTCCCTTTGACCTGTACAGCAAGGATTACGAGAAGGGTCTCGCGCTCTACAGCTCCAACGTCTTGATCCAGGACAAGTGCGCCGAGCTGCTGCCCGATTACTACAACTTCGTGCGCGGTGTGGTGGATTCCCAGGACGTCTTGCTCAATATCTCCCGCGAGACCCTGCAGCACGATCGACAGCTCAAGGCCATCGCCAAGCGCATCGAGAAGCGCGTGACGAGCGAGCTCGAGAAGATGCGCGACAACGATCGTGAGAACTACGAGACCTTCTTCGAGAACTTCAGATCGGAAGAGCGTCGTGTAGGGAAAGAGTGTAGATC
>OMGU01000670.1_pt1 | contig 35587 bp, 30 predicted proteins | sample 1646121 | NCBI WGS metagenome assembly OMGU01 (sample SAMN05578581, study PRJEB25193) | human gut metagenome | biome: Human Microbiome; feature: human-associated habitat; material: feces | host: Homo sapiens | place: USA:Birmingham
CGGCGGACTTCCGCTCATTGGCCCCGATTGTATTGGAACAGGCATTGAAGGAATCAGGGACGCAACTGCTGGAACCTTATCTCTCCTTCACCCTCTATGCGCCCCGGGAATATCTTTCCAGGGCTTATCATGATGCACCGAAATACTGTGCCACCATCGAAACGGTCCAGGTAAAAAAGGATGAAGTTGTCTTTACTGGCGAGATTCCCGCCCGCTGTATACAGGCATACCGTACTGATCTGGCCTTTTACACCAACGGGCGGAGCGTATGCCTTACAGAGCTGAAAGGGTATCAGGCCGCTGTCGGCAAGCCAGTCATCCAGCCCCGCCGTCCAAACAGCCGCCTGGACAAGGTGCGCTATATGTTTCAGAAGATAATGTAACGTCTTGCGCAATGCAAGCGTTCATTGCTGGCTATTGCGAAATATCATTGATAAAATCAGTATCAGAGAGGAGAAACTATTTTGAACCAGGAACAGACGAATATTACAACAGGAAAGCAAATACGTCATCTGCGAACACAATTGGGAATGACACAGGAAGAACTAGCCGGGGAATTGAATGTTACCCGGCAGGCACTATCGAATTGGGAGAGAGATGTTAATGAACCCGATTTAAATATGTTGAAAAAAATGGCTCTTAGAGCAGAGACGGATTTTCATACGTGCGAATGAATATGACTTTTACTAGTAAAACACTAGTAAAAATCTCAACGGAGAAAGTCAGGGAAGCAAAAAACTACCTCCTTCCTTAGAGCCTTTTATTGCAACGCAAAACTACGCCAACAGATACCTCGAAACTCCCCTTCTCTCGATAAGACTTAACAGAGAAGAGTCTATTCATTTGATCTGCTTTCGGTTTGTCCGCCGAGGATGTCCTAAAACATTTTCTGAGCGGCTGTCGCCGAAAGCACAAATGATTCTGGCGTGCATCCCGCTCTGACGAAAAGCCGCAGCGAATACGGGCTCAATCGCAGATCTCGACAAGTCGAAATCTTTCGCAGGATTGTAGTCACGGGCAAGTCCGGCACGCCTTAAGAGCGTTTCCACACTCGGCCACTTCTCACGAAGAAGCCGCGGATCATGCCTATTTTCGATAACGCACATTGCTAAAAAGGCACTGTACGCATCTCGCTGAACAACGGTATTACTGATCCGGGTCCAGCGCTGCTTGAGCGTTTTCTTTATGTAGGACCCGTCAACATGATTGAACTGTGAAAGTCGGCAGCGATAGGCGTTTAATTCAATGAAATCTGCATTGTCGGCACTTTCAGCCTTACGGCGCAAACACTGAATTAAATCTCCTGTCCCATGCTTTCTTACACTCTTACCGAAATTTTCCTGAAAACTTTGATAGCTGTTTTTTTCGCATTTAATCGTTCCGCCCATTTGAATAATTATGTTGGCGATGCGCCTGTGATCTGTCTTTCTGGCGGCAGTCTCAATCCTAAAAATCTCATTGCGTTGATTTACGAGCTTTTTGAAACGATTAGAGCAGTTCCAAACAGCACCTTTCTTGATTGCTCCCGACGCTTCAAAGTTATCCGGATTCGTAGCTTTCAGCGACCTGTGCATCAGCTGGGCAAGACGTCTTTTTTCGATCGAATGATCGTTCAAACTTGCGGGAGATGACGGGATCAAGAAAACACCGTCCTCAGATACACAAGCTATTTTTGCCGGACCGGGATCGATACCAACCCACTTCTCTTTCGGACCCGGTATGTAGCGGACGGGAGGATGTCCTTCTAAGATGAGCTGCAAAAAATAGCGCCTACGGCCTCGGATGCGTCTTCGGCAAACCCGGCAATACTTAAATTTACGGGGTTTAGAAGGGTCCGCAGGATCTGAAAGCGCTTCCCTAAGGTATTCGCTAGAAGATATTTCGACCGGTATTCTGCGTCGATTCCAGGCAAATGCCTTTTCTTTCGGATGCCAAATAATATTGGCATGATTCGACTTATTTTCCAAGGAATGCAGTCCGCGCCCCCGGGATTTAAATCTTGGACGTCCTCCTTTTCCAAAGAGGTATCTTTCGACGGATCTCCAGACACGAGAGCCAATTGCTTCAGCAACTTCTACGCCTAGAATGCATTCGTTTTTCACTCTTTTTGCGCCGGGATCTGTTTTTCGGACAAACCGCTTGGCTCCATTCCTGTGGCCGTTGGCTATCTTGCCAAGGCTGAATTCCGTAAGACCGAAAGAGAACCTGATTTCAGCGAGTTTTCTAGAGCGTTCTTTTCCCTTTGGCAACAGTATTGCCTCCCGCCACTCCCGAGAATTACGCATTCGCTCTAAACGACCGAGCGCGGTATGCAGGGTGGCGTTGTATAAGGACAAGGCGAAGTCAAATTTCCGGTTTAGGAATCGAACCACATCATCGCTGTCCTTAATTGGCAATTCAAGAACGAAAACTTGTGTGCTCATACGGCTCCATTATGGTTCTCCGGCTTTTTCTGAACAATCACGTCTTTGGATAACTGCTTTCTTATTCTTGCCTTAGTGGAACAGGATATTTTTACTAGTAAAACACTAGTAAAAGTAAATATGAGTTTTTCCCCGTCGAAGTTTCGATTTTCTTGAAGCTGCGGCGTGCTTCCATACATGCGAGTGAGCATAAGATTTACTAGTAAAACGCTAGTAAAAAATATTAGGGAAATTGCTTAAGGGCGGAAAAGACATCCAATGGGCGGTTTCTTTTCGCCAAGAGAAGCCTTGGTTCAAATCATTCCAGGTGTCTTCAGTGGCGTTTACAGTATTCAAAAAATGAGTGTTATCTAGGAGAATGTAATGAGCGAAAACTTCACAAAGCTTGTCGAGTCATTTTACGGATCGACGATAGGAAACGTTCGGAGCCCGGTTTGGATGTGCGGTTTGGAATGGGGAGGAGGTTACGACTCGAAAATTCCAATTCTAGAAAGCGAGTTGGAACCTTATGGTCTTGAGGATATTCAAACAACTTCCTTGCAAGACTTTATCGATAATTTTTGGGCATCAGGCAGTCCGTTTTGTCGAAATACGATGAAGATTCTATGCGAGTTGTACAACTGCACAGAGCCTGAGACGGAAGCCTCTTACGACCAGGATTGGGAACCTTGGGAAGAGCTGGGAATCGTAGGCGTTAATGGTCTGGCTTTAATCCTGAATGCGTTTCCTATTTCGTTTGAAAACCGGAGAGTGTCAGGAAAGAAGTGGAATGAATACAAAGTTCGCACAACTAAAGACGAACGCAATCCTATCCTGCTTAGCGAATGGACAGGACTTAAAAATTTTGATGAATACATAAAATTTGTTGTAAAGCATCGATCGAAAATTTATTCGAATGAACGCAAACTTCGTAAACCAAAGTTGATCATTTGCTTTGGAAAACAGTCTCTGGATACCTTCCTTGATTTATGGGACGTTGAAAGCAGGACTCCATCCTTAGCGTTTAATTTTGACGATCCTTTTAATCCGGATTTTGAATCCAAGAGCCATCCCAATTGCTTTGCATACTGGACTGACGAGACCTTGGTTGCAGTCGTTCCTTTTCCCGGAGGCCCGAACGGGATAAAGAGTAAGCCGAGAATAACGAACGTAAGCACGTGGCTATACAACGCTGTCGCTAAAAGATATGGCCCAAATTGGCTCGACATTCCAAATATTGTAGTTTCCGAAAAAACGGAGGAAGTTTCTATCCAATCTGAAGTTCTTTCGGAGACGAGGCTATTTCAGGATCTTGTTAATCAGCAATTAGCATGCTTAGAGAGATTGAAGGGGGCCGCGGCCAAATTGCCGGATTCTTGGTATTCAACAGAAGACGGACAGAAACAATTAGAGTCTTTAAAAGAAACTCTGTTACGCGATTATTTTCATGAGTTTGATGCACTGAGGAAAAACCTTAAAGATCAACAAGATCAGAAGAGAAAAGAAACTCTTGAAAAGCTTCGCTAATCAACGGCTTCAGTGATAAGTTTCAGTGGTCTTTTACGCTTAGTTGACCGATTCTCACTGAGGCCGAATTTCTAATTCTCGAAAAGAAAAGTGGTTGCAGCACTGTCAAAAAGCAGGTTTTATTTCCGAGCTTCCTATTTCTTGGATTTCTCGAACTGCTCAACCACTTCAAGCATATCTTTTGACAAGTAAGATTTTGCGCGGCTGGTCATTCCCAGAGGTATTTCGTATTGCGCCTCTGCCAGGGAGCCTACGATTGCGCCCATAGTGTCAGAGTCCCCGCCATATGAGACGGCAAGGCGAACCGCATCCTCAAAACTAGTGGCGAGAGAGGCTAAATGCAAGGCTAAAGGAACGCAGCTCTGGCAACTTCCGTCGAAAACGCCTCTTCTAGGTAAATTCAAAAAAGCGTCCGAGCCATAGAACTCTTTTGCAACCTGTTCAAAGATTGAGGGAGATTTAATTTTTTCTGTCCGCATCCTAAAAATAGCTGTCGCGGCAGCAACTGCTCCTTTAATACCTTCCGGATGATTATGCGTAATGGCTGCAGATAACTCCGCTTGTTTTCTTACTTCGTTTTCACAACCGAACAGCCACCCGATCGGACTTACTCTCATGGCCGAGCCATTGCCGAAACTATTGTAAGGACGAGGATCTCGACGCTTAAACCAGTTGAAAAAATACTCACCGTATCCACCCATTGGATAGGGATATTTTCGGCACCACGTCCGCAGAGAGGTTTGATAATCAGTGCAGCTTAGGATTGCGTCAGCTACCGCAATCGTACAAACCGTGTCGTCAGTGAAACTCGATCCATGAGCAAACATTGGAAAGTTGTAGTCCGACGTGTTGTTGAATTCGTATGTGCTTCCGGCAATGTCGCCGATGATTGCGCCGATCATGGTTCCCCTGTTATTCAGATCTAGTAAAACTCATAACTATGAGAAATTCCCCGTTTATTCTAACTTCAAATTTTTGAGGTCAAGAAGCTTCTTAACTCATTGACTATCTTCAATTTCGACTGCTAAATTTATCTTGACTGTACAGTCTGAGCCTCGCGTAGTGAGCTCCCCGCCATTGTGCGGGCCGGAAGCTCGAGAGCTAAGGTTGGAAGGCGCGCGAATAATACCGGATACAGGGGGTTCATACTCTGTATCCGGGGCCTACACCATCCCTGATTTACTAGTGTTTTACTAGTAAAAATCAACAACTACAAGAAACTTCCTTCAGCCCTGTTCTTGGCTGAGATACCGTCTCACCCTGAATTTCTAGGCAGTTGCCGGAGATATTTTTATCCGGCTCAACAAGCATCTGTTTTAGGTAAGGCCACGGACCATTTCAGAGGATAATTTTCTTTGTTTTTAGAAGGGTCAGTCGCCCGACATACCTCGTCCCAGCAAAAAAATAATAACGTATTGACGATTACCTCTTCCTTCAGCTAGATTGACCTTGACTCTAGAGTCAGTCCTTGGACTGTGCGTAGTGATTACTCCCTCTTATGAGGGACCAGACGATCGAGAGCTAAATATTGAAAGGCGCGCATTTGTATCCGTACTTGGGCCTTCAACCTCAGGTACGGGATTCCGAGGGCGGAGAACGGGGAGCGTCTTTGGCGCGCCCCGTTTCTCTTTAAAACTGGCTTAGATAAGACTTCCTAGCGTCTACATCATCTATTTTTACTAGTAAAACACTAGTAAAAATATCATTCTTTTTTTAACCGTCATAGTTTTCCACCCTTTTGTATACTGGCGGAATCAGGTTTATTTCTTTCCGTTTATCTGATCCTTAAAGCGGCTGAGGAGTGCGAATCCTTAGCCGTTTTGCTTTGGTTTTATCTCGACGATTGCGGGAACTCCAAAACAAACCTCAAACCCTTTCCCGAAAAATGAATAAACCGGACAAGTGAAAGCCAGCTCGATTGTCTGGAGAGAGTTTCAAAAGAATCTCCGGATGGATAAAACTCTAAAACTTTAAGCAAGGCACCCACTTCAAAACGGAGAAGGAATGCGCTTCCTGAAAACGATCGCAAAATTTCTGCACAGATACCGTCATACCTCAGGGGACACTTCTAAGTTACTCTAAAGATAGTTTTTGACCGCTAATTTTTACTAGTAAAAATAATCAACTATGAGAAATTCCCCGTTATTGTTTTTCCTTGTTGATGGAATAACTCTTATTCGATCTGCAGAACTATTTACAGAGATTTCCTAATTAATAGATAAGGAGACGCACCAGGTCCGCTTTTTAGTTTGCTAATTATTTTTTTTTCTAGTAAAGAAATCAACTATGAGATATTCCCCGCTCTTTTGAAAGAGCGTTTTTTCTTTTAAATTTCGAAGCGCTCTCGGCAAAAGTTTTTGTACAGCGTACTTAACTGACAGATAAGGAGATGCACCAGTTCCATCCGTTGCTTGCTAAGTTTTTACTAGTGTTTTACTAGTAAAAACAAACTTATTTTCTTCAAAAGAAAAAGAACCAAAAAGAAAATAACGTAGTTAATTCACAGTTAAAACAAACGAATAACAAAACAAGAAACAACCACTGTCTTGAAATCAGAACAACTCAAAGACGCTCACGTTCAACACAAGAGTTTTCTCCGCTACGCAGGAAAACTCTGTGCAGAACGCTCGCCGAGTTGTTTCCGATTTCAAGCAATACAAAAATCTTTTAGCTCCGGCAAACGAAGAAAAGGCCGATACGACTTCAACACAAGAGTTTTCTCCGCTAACGCAGGAAAACTCTGTGCAGAAGTCTGCATCCCTGCTGAAATCAGAACAACTCAAAACACTCACGTTCAACACAAGAGTTTTCTCCGCTGACGCAGGAAAACTCTGTGCAGAACGTTCGCTGAGTTGTTTCCGATTTCAGCAACCATCCACACATCTCTTTTTTAGAAAAAAAGACTCCGGCTTCGCCACTAGATAAGGAGACGCACCAGGTCAGGGGGTAATTTCCTTTGCATATCTGCGCACTACACGTTCGTTGAGCTTCAGCTGTTCTGCAATGGCCCGGATGCTCAAGCCTTCTTTTTTCAATCTTGCGATCGCCTCAAGATTGAAGCGCTTCTGTTCTGAGCGCTGCTTGTCATACTCTTCCCTAGAAACCGTCCCTTGCGCTCTGCGGCGCTTCATTGATCGTTCGGCGTCCTTCTTTCGACGCGTAGCTGTATCGACGATGGTTTTGTTGCTGCGAATCTCTTCTTCCGTGATACCGAGTTTTTCAATGATCGTTTCATTTTTGGGAGTATAAATCGCCGGATATTCACGACCGTTAAACATGACCGTTTCGCCGTTCGTATAAGCCTTTATTTTTGCGTACAGTGTAGAAAACTCACTGTTGGAGTATCTAAATCCCGGGTCGATCATGAAAGCGATCTTTCGTACTTCGTGATAGAAGTTCAACGGTGTCAGCTGATGAGAGAGCGCAAGAAACGAAGCCGTATAGAGAAGCCAGTTCATGCGATTTCCTGCAGCAATCCCTCCGCGGGCTTGGATGATATTCAGAAGATCATCGGCCCGAGCAAAATTGAGCGTGTTCAGGTTGAATGCCTCTAATCCTTTTAAAATGGGCTTTTGAGCGCGTTTTGAAAATTCCTCAAGGATCGTATCACTCGAGATGAGTTCGTCTCTCCTGAACTCAAATAGCGCGTTGCAGAGGTCTTCAAAGTTATACCGAACGGGACCGTCTATATCAGAATTCACAAAGACTGCTCTGACCAAACGTCCGGACCGCGTATTCGTCGTGTGCAGGACGCGCAGGACTCGGGCTGCGTCTAAGGCATTGGCATCCGCTCCGTAGGGTGCCAGTCGCCTGCAAATCTTCTGCTGCGCGAGATTCCATCTGGGAAGGGCAGCACGCGGGATGTTGTAGGAAAGAAGCCACTTAATCTGAAGGCCTCGGCCGCTAAAGACAATTAGGCTTGGAATTGGGATTCCGACCTCTTGGCAGATCCGAACGAAGTGGTTTGCAGCCTCTTCCGGAGTCTTGTTTTTTCCCCAATCGGTTTTGTAGTAATCAAGGTCAAGAAACAGGGAACTAATACCGGAAAGGCACACAATCCGGCGTGACGGCACAAAAAACGTTGATTGAGAAATCCAAGTATCTGCTTTAACGTCGAGATGATCGATGACCCAATCCATCTTCTCAACGGGAAAGCAAAACTGCTTTTTTTGAGCGGTATCAGATCTGGCGCTCAGAAGCGCGAAATAAGCGTCCTTCTTGCAGTTTTGCTGCAGGAAAGAAATCTCTTCTTTCGGGAAGAGCAAGTCGGTTTCGACTTTCCGCGGCCCAACGGCCGAACTAAATTCGGTATAATACATTCTTGACTCTGTTGGTCAGGTTTCCAATCTGACCAGTTCCAGTTGGAAAGCCAAGCTTTCCAAGCATGCGCAAGGGTTGCCGCCCTTTCGCGTTAAAAATTCAAAAAGGACCGGAAAGTTCCAAGTTTCCGGTCCTTTTTCCTTATGGGCAATTCTACTTTAATTTGCGCGATTTCCTTACAATTTCCTCAAAACAACAGGTATTTACAAAATAACCCCTGTTGTCTCAAGGGGCCATTTTTGTTACAATTTACTAGTAATTTACTAGTCTTTTACTAGTAATTTACTAGTGTTTTACTAGTCTTTTACTAGTAATTTACTAGTAAATATTATCGTTTTCCCTAGGTACAGCGCCTTTCTTGAGTTGCTGCTGAATCCACATGTTCAAAAGTGCTGCACGAGTCATTCCCAGGTCTGCTGCAACTTCATTCACACGGTCCAGATCGTCCGGATTCATCGTTAGTGTAATAACGACCTTTTTCCCTTTGAGTTTGTACTTGCGCTTGGCGCCGTCCGGGGCGGATTCGATGAAGTCCTGAACTTCCTTTGAGTTGAAATCAACGGCTTTCTTCTCAGGCTTCGGCTTGAGCTGCTCCTCGAACTGCGAAGCAACCTTGGGTAACTTTGCGATAGACATGTCTTACTGCTCCTTCGCGTTGGCCTCTTCTTCTTCGTCCCCGAATACAGCTTTAACAAGATCTTTGACCTCTTTCACTGCTTTAGGATCTCTCGTCTTCAGCTCATCAACGCCCAGACCGTATCCGGAAGAGGTTGCAAAAGCTTTTCTTCTGCCCAGCGGGCAGTTCAGGAACTTCATGGTCGGGTAGTCCTGAAGCGCTTCTTCCGCTTCTTTGTTGTCGACGCTATTCGGGTCGGCGCTGTTTAAGAGGGCGTATGCAGGGAATTCGCCTCGCATACTCTGAACTTCCTCTAACAAAGTGTGCATTTTCGGGAGAGCCCAGCTATCAAAACTGCGGGGCTGGAAGGGGATCAGCAAAAGATCGCAAAGCATCATGGCAGCACGCATCGTTGTCGCATCAAAGCCGCCTACGTCGATGATCACAGTATCGAACTGGTCACTTAATTTTCTGACGTTAAATTGAAGGGATTTTCCATCCGAGTAAGTCGCAAAGGGAACTTCCTTTTTGCCTTTTTGTTCAAGTCTTAAAGACAAAGCAAGAGCACCTGTCTGCTGCCGGTCTCCGTCGACAAACCAAACCTTTTTACCCTGACGGGCGCGGGCAATTGCGAGCTGCAGTGCAACCGTTGTTTTTCCTGTGCCGCCTTTTGTATTGCAGACAGCGATGATTCGTGGTGCCGCCATAAATCCTCCGGATTTTTTACTAGTGAAACACTAGTAATTTGTTAGTGACTATAGTAGGTATAGCAAAAGTTATGGCCATCATTTTACTAGTAATTTACTAGTAAAATCGAGAAGAAAAATATTAGGGGGAACGATGGGCGATTCATTCCAGTTTTACCTCGATCTTTTACTGATTTGGCTGCTGCTGATCGATGTCTGCGTGCTGGCTGCGAACGTAATTAACCGGTACACAAAGGAACCGAGCCGATACGGTGAGCGATCCTTTATGAAGTATTGCGTTGCTGCTTTAGTTGCGCTCTTCGTTGCTGTTGTTTTGTATTCGTTCCTTCATCCGGAGGTGCGTCGCCCAATTATCGAAATCAAGCAGTTTTTCTCGTTACTCGATAAATCTATTCCGGTCTCTCACCTGACTATCACGATCGCGGCGATCTGCTGCGCGCTGATCCCGTTTGTTCGCCTGGTTAAAAAATTGCAACGCAGTCAGCTAAAAGAACGCGCTACCAGAGACTACCAAGCGAAGAAAATTAAGACGCTGGAAGCCAATGTTCGAATTCTGAAATCTCAGCTCAAGTCCAATAACCGAAAACTAAAAGTGTTGGAGTACCTAGCGGAAAAACATGGAATTTCGGTCAATGAAATCGATGAGGAAACAAAAAAACAGAGAAACGAAAAAGGCGGATAACTCTCTAACGCTTAAAGCTCAAAATAGAACATTAATAAACTTTTTTCACTTATAAATGAAAAAAGTTTAGACTATTCTCATTTATAAGTGAAAAAAGCATGACTTTCATTCCAAGACGGATCTCTTCAAGCATTTTGAGAGTCCCAAAAAATAAAGCTGTCGAGCTGTTCGGAATGCGCCAAGTCGGAAAAACTACGCTTCTGGAACACCTTTTCAAAAACTATCGAACGGCCTGGTATACGGGAGACAGTCCCGATGACGTAAGAATTCTTACTTCGCTGCCGTCTGCAAACGAACTTCGGACTCTTATCGCAAACTATGAATTCATCGTGATTGATGAAGCTCAGAGAATTCCCTCTATCGGTTTGCTCATCAAGCGATTCGTAGACTTAAAGACGGATTGCCAGTTAATCGTTACCGGGTCGAGTTCTCTTGACCTTGCCGGAGGAACTTTTGAATCGGCTGCAGGCCGCTTTCGAGCGTACCAGTTATGGCCTTTTTCTGCTCAGGAATTAGCGGATAGTTCCTCTTGGATTGATGAAATACGAAGTCTCTCGGACAGACTCGTATACGGCTCTTTTCCTTTTGTTATTGACGATCCTGAACAAGCGAAAGAGGATCTTGTTTCCTACGCTATCTCCACAGCCTTCAAAGACATCTATTCTCTCTCCGGAATTAGAGATCATAGGGCTTTTGATAATTTGGTCTACCTCCTAGCTCATAACATCGGGAATCTGATCACGGTCTCTTCGCTTGGAAGAGAGTGCGGTTTGAGCTCTACAGCCATCGAGAATTACTTAACGCTCTTAGAGCAGAGCTTCATCATCAAAATTCTTCCGTCCTACGCAAAGAATCTCGCCAACGAGTTAAAAAAATCCAAAAAAATCTATTTCTGCGATCTCGGACTTCGTAACGCAATCCTTCGTCGTTTTACTCCGTTCGGCGCGAGACCTCCGGAAGAGCAAGGCGCACTGTTCGAGAATTACTTCGTCATGGAACGCATAAAGAAGTGTTCTTACGACAGTCGGTTTACGCAGCATTATTTTTGGAGAACGAAAAACGCAAACGAGATCGACTTAATCGAAGTGACGGATGACAACATAGAAGCATTCGAAATCAAATTATCTCAACCGAAAGCGAAAGTTCCTCCGTCGTTTAGAGAAGCGTATCCGGATGCTCTCTTCCATACGGTGAACAGAGATAATTTCTATAAATACTTGGAGTCTCCGTCCGGATAAAGGGCTGAAAACTTGGTCGGTCTTCGCTGAAAAGTACAAGATATCTTTTGATGAAGTGAGCAGAATCATGAGGATCAATGCTCAATCAAAGAAAATCTAGGAACCAATAACGACAGGGATTTTGAGGCCTATTACTAGTGTTTTACTAGTAAAGTGTGACTCAATAAATTACTAGTAAAACACTAGTAATTTTGAGAACTCAAAGAGAGCCTAGACCACAATCTAAACACAATTTAGTATTGTTCTCAAAACGTAGCGAATATCTGCGGGTTAGATATGGATTCAAAAAGGAAAATTTCGGAAGATGTTTCGGAAAATACATCCTCTGACCAAAGTCAAAGTCGTGCTTTAACAACGCCGAAGAAAGAACTGCTTCCCGAGCAAAAAGCGAGAGTGTGGATCGATCGCGAGCTTGAGGAAGCCGGCTGGAAAGTAGTAGATCGCAGTGAATACACGCCGGATCTGGAAGCCGCAGCGATTCGTGAAGTTCTGATGACCGGAAATAAAGAAGCCGACTACATCCTCATGCTTGGCGGCAAGGCTGTTGCCGTCGTAGAGGCGAAGAAGTCTGATATTCCTCTAGACGACCCGCACCTCATTCAACAGGCAGAAGGCTACACAACCCGACTTCTAAAATGGTTCCCTGCTTTTGAGAAACCCTTAAAGCTTGTCTACGTTTCTAACGGCAAAGAAATCGCTTTCCGGGATTTCCACGTACCGAATTCAGAATACGAGCAGATTGAAACATTCCATCGGCCAAAAGACATTGTTGAGAAGCTAAATCTTCCCGGTTACTTTGACGGCCTTCCATATCTTTCTCCCAAGCGCCTTCGCGACTGCCAGTACCACGCGATCAAGAATCTTGAGAAGTCCTTCAAAGAAGGAAAAGAAAAAGCGCTGATCGTATTGGCAACGGGAGCCGGAAAAACATTCACGGCCTGCACAATTTGCTACCGAATGCTTTCATTTACGAAAGCTCGAAGAATCTTGTTTTTGGTTGACCGGAATAACCTGGGAACAGGTGCAAAGCAAGAGTTTCAATCCTTTAATCTGACGCAGACCGGGAAAAACTTTTCAGAAATTTTCGCGGTCGAGAAACTTGGCCGTCAAAATGCCGAGGACAAGGCGGAAGATGCAAAGAGCTTGAAGTCCAAAGAGAAAGCCGGGAAAGTTGTTATCAGCACTATCCAGCGTCTTTATGCACAGCTTACAGGCCAGCCGGAAGAGGTCAGCGAAGAAAACGAAGACTCCGGCATGGGACACAAAGAAGGCGAAGTTGTCGAAGTTCCGAAAAATGCAATGCTTCCTCCGGACTACTTCGACCTCATCATCATTGATGAGTGCCACCGTTCGATCTACAGCGACTGGAAGAAGGTGCTGGATTACTTTTCGTCAGCTCGGAAGATTGGGATGACGGCCACCCCGATTCCGGAAACCTTAGCTTTCTTTGATAAAAATCAGGTTGCCAACTACACGCTAGAGCAGTCCATCTTGGACGGAGTCAATGTTCCGGGAAGAATACTTCGAATCAAAACAAAGATCGGAGAAAACGGTGGAACGGTTAAAAAGGGCGAACACGTAAACTCCATCAACGTGGAAACCAAGGAAGTCTCGAATCAGACGGCATCAGAGGAAAAGGAATACAAAAAGACGGACTTAAACCGAAGCGTTGTTGTCCGTGACCAAATTCGAAAGGTTCTGCAGGAGTACAAAGATTCTGTTTACACAAAGATGTATCCGGACCGAGAACCGAATTTTGACTATCTTCCAAAGACGCTGATCTTCGCAGAGAGCGACATTCATGCGAGCCTGATTGTTGAAGTCGCAAAAGAGGTTTTCGGACGCGAGGATGATCGATTCGTCCAGAAAATCACGTACTCCGTCGACGACTGTGCTGAAAGAATTCAATCGTTTAAACGAGATGTTGATTTCAGAATTGCCGTGACGGTCACGCTCATCGCAACCGGAACCGACGTTAAGCCGCTTGAAGTTCTTATGTTCCTAAGCGACGTTCATTCTGAAACGCTCTACACGCAGATGAAAGGCCGGGGCGTTAGAACCATCAGCGATGAGCAGCTTAGAGAAGTAACGCCGAACGCGCATGGCAAAGAGCTCTATTACCTTATCGACGCTGTTGGCGTAACGGAAAGTGAAAAACACGTTGCTTCACTTTCCTCCGGCGATGGAGCAGGCGGAGGAAAAACACTTAATCCAACATTGAAGATCCTCCTGGAATGGCTATCCCTCGGGTACGTCAGCGATGAGAACTTGAGTCTTTTGGCAGTGAAGCTGCTCGCGATCCGAAAACGCTGCGATCCGGAAGATCTGGTCGAACTCTACAAAGTCTTCCCGATTACGCTGGAAGATTTTGCGGAAAAGATCATGAATGCATTGGACTCAGGAAAACTTCCGCCATTTATCTCCCCATCGAATGACAATACCGAGAGAATGGATTTAGTCAGGGTTCTGCTTGAAAACAAGAAAGCTCGTCGTATTCTCTTGGGCATCGCCAGAGGCTTTATCAAGGATCTTGTCGACCAGAAAGATGAGGTTATTTCTTCCGGATTTTCTATCGAAGACGCGAAAAAATCGACGGAAGCTTTTGAGTCATATGTCCGTTTGCACAAAGACGATATCGAAGCGCTGCGTTACATCTACAACTCGGAGGACGGAAAGCTCTCGCATGCCGTTCTTCAGGACCTCAAGTCCAAGCTCTCTGCAGGTTTAGAAGGATTCGGTATTTCGCGTCTTTGGAACGACTATGCCCTCGTTCAAGACGACGATACCGAAGTTGCCAAGACAACCAAAGAGGAAATCACCGAACTTATCCAACTTGTCCGCTTTGCCTACGGTATGATCAAGCGGCTTGTTCCTCTGACTTCAAATTACGCACAGCGTTTTGAACTTTGGTGCGGACAAAAACAAAGAGATCTTCCGATGACGCCCGCTCAGAGAGAACTCTTCAAAAAAATCGCTCTTTATATCGCCCAGAACGGAGGATGCAGCTTTAAGACGCTCAAAGAGGCAATTCCAGATCTCGCTACGGACCTTGTCCGAGAATTGGGAAATGCTAAAGCTGCCAACGAACAAATTTTTTCTCTTAACGAATTTATTCTTAAGACCGCTTAGAAATGGAAGTTACAGAAACATCCCTTGTAAAAAAGGTGTGGAAGCTTGCTGATGTCATGGCAGGTGCCGGCATTGGCTTTACCGATTACATTACGCAGCTCACATACCTCCTGTTCTTAAAAATGGACCAGGAAAATGTCGATCTCATGGATGAGGAATCTAAGATCCCGGAAGGACTGCGCTGGGAAAATCTTAGGAAAGAAACTGGTGAAGATCAGCTTTCCCTCTACGAAAGAATTCTCCGAACCTTATCCAAACAGGAAGGCCTGATTGGAACAATTTTTACCAAAGCCCAAAACAAAATCGAAAGTCCTGTTTACCTCAGCAAACTGATTTCCTTCATTGACCAAGAGCAGTGGCTCATTCTGAAAGGCGACGTGAAAGGCGCCCTTTATGAAGCCATTCTTCAGAAGAACGGACAAGATAAAAAGAGCGGGGCCGGACAGTACTTCACACCGAGACCTCTCATCGATGCCATTGTGGATGTGATCTCTCCGAAAATTGGTGAGACGGTTATTGACCCTGCCTGCGGTACGGCAGGCTTCCTACTTTCGGCTTTCAACTACATGAAAGGCCAGAGTATGGATACGGATCTCAATATCAAGTTGAGAAACAGCTCTTTGAAAGGCTATGACATCACACCGCTCGTCGTGACACTTGGTTCCATGAATCTTTATCTTCATGGAGTCGGTCTGAATTCCTCCCCCATCGTTTGTCAGGACTCGCTTATCAAAGAGCCGGATAAAAAGTACGACATTGTTCTTGCCAATCCTCCGTTCGGAGCCAGGGCTGCCGGATCAGTTGAGATTCATCGCAGCGACTTTATCAAAGAGACGAAGAATAATCAGATCAACTTCTTGCAGCACATCATGTCGCTGCTCAAATCCGGAGGTCGAGCCGGTGTTGTTCTTCCGGATAATGTGCTGTTTGAATCGAGCGGAGAAGAGGTAAGAAAAAAACTTCTCACGGACTTCAACCTCCATACGATCCTTCGCCTCCCAACCGGTATCTTTTATGCAAATGGTGTTCAGACGAATGTCTTGTTTTTCGAGAAAAAGGGAAAAACAAAAGAGCTTTGGGTTTATGACTACCGCTCTGGGATCAAACACACTCTTGCCACTAATCCTCTGAAACGTGAGGACTTAGATGATTTTGTTTCTTGCTTTAGTTCTGAAGATCGAAACAAGAGAGAAGAGACATACAACAAGGACACGAATCCAAACGGAAGGTGGAGAAAGTTTTCTATTGAAGAGATTCTGGAGAGAGAGGGAACGAACCTAGATCTCTCATGGATAAAAAATGATAGCGATGCTCTTGAAGAAATGAAAATTCCTGAGCTTCTTAAGCTGCTTACCGAGAAAAAGCAAAATATCTCCGACGCAGTGACGGAACTACAAAAGGAGCTTGTCGAATGCAAGCTTTAAACGCTCTTAAAAGCCGGCTATTAGATCTAGCGATACGAGGGAAGCTAGTTCCACAAATCGATGGAGAGAACGAAGTAGAACAAATTGGCAAAGCCCCAAAAGAAAATCCTTTTGAGATCCCTAAAAAATGGAAGTGGGTGAGATTAGACGATATCGCTCCTTATGGAAAATGTGAGCGCATCGAAGCCTGTAGTTTTGACAGAGATACTTGGTTGCTTAACTTGGAAGATATTGAAAAAGATACAGGTCGTCTGCTGCAAAAAAACAAGATTATTAAGAATCAGGGTGCAAAATATTTATTCAATAAAGGCGACGTTTTGTATAGCCGACTTCGTCCCTACCTAAACAAAGTGCTAGTTGCGGATGAAGACGGAGTCTGTACTACAGAAATAATTCCGCTAAAACCAAAAGAAAATACCTTATCGGGTTCGTACTTGAGTTTTTTTCTCAAGTCACAGTACTTCGTTCAGTACGCTGTCTCTCAGTCCTATGGCGTAAAAATGCCTAGGGTCGGAACTGCTACTGCCAAAAATGCCCTTGTGGCGCTACCTCCCCTTGACGAGCAAAAACGCATAGTTGAAAAACTAGAAAGTCTTTTTGCCAAAATCGATACCATTCAAAAATCAATAGATGAGGTTTCCCAGCTGGGTGCCTCTCTTGAAAAACAACTGCTCCAATCCTCTATAAGCGGAAAACTTGTTCCACAGCTCGATGAAGAGCTTGAGGTTGAGCAAATTGGAGATGCTCCAGAGGAGGTTCCTTTTGAGATTCCGGAAAAATGGAAGTGGGTACGATTAGAGAGTCTTGGAACTTTATTTTCGGGGAAAACGCCAAAAGCAGACGAGTTGACCAGTTCAGGAAACATTCCATATTTCAAAATTTCGGATATGAACTCCTCTGAAAACCAAAAATACATGCGCCATACCGAGCACTACTTAAAAACGACCCCTAAAAAAATTTTCAAAGCAGGATCCATTATCTTTCCCAAAAATGGCGGGGCCGTTTTCACGAATAAGAGAAGGTTTTTAGTTCGTGACTCCATTGTTGATTTAAACACAGGCGGGTTTTATCCCAACAAGAATTACTTAGATGAGAGCTATGCTTTCCTACTTCTCTCCTCTATAGACTTTAGAGAAATTTCAAAGGGCACTGCTCTTCCCACAATAGACTCTAGTAAGTTAAAGTCTTATCTCGTTCCGTTACCTCCACTCGGAGAACAAAGGCGCATTGTTGAGAAATTCGAAAAGCTAATGCTCGAAATCCAAAAACTGAAATAACCTCGGAACCATTCTCCGAACTCTCTCAGAACCGAAAAATGTCCCAGTCCTACTCAGGCCTCCTCGGAAAACTCGAAAAAATCGACAATCTCCGAACCATTTGGAAGAACGAAACCGCCGATTTCACGAAATGGCTCTCCCAAGAAGAGAACCTCAATCTTCTCGGGGAGGCTGTGGGGATGGATCTGGAGCGAATCGGTACGGAAGAGAGGGTCGGAGATTTCCGGGCAGATATTTTTGCTAAAGAGCTGGAATACGGAAAGACGGTCATCATCGAGAATCAGCTTGAAGAGTCCAACCACAAGCATCTTGGCCAAATCATTACGTACGCAGCCGGAAAAGAAGCCGGATGCATCATATGGATTGTGAAGCGTGCTCGTGAGGAACACGCGAAGGCCATCGAATGGCTGAACTCTCATCTGGATCAGTCCGTTGATCTCTTCTTAATTGAAATCGAACTTTGGCGGATCGGCGACTCTAAGATCGCACCGAAGTTCAACATCATTGAAAAACCCAACCAATGGGGCAAAGAGCAAAAAGAAGAGCGATTGGAATCTGCTGCAGGATTCTTCCGTAAGAACTTTTGGTCGGCTTTCTGTGACGTTCTTTCATCCGGCGATGAATATCGTCGACTCTTTACCTGGGGAAGACCGTCGTCCCGCCAGCACTTTGATCTTCGTATCGGAAGCAGCAAGGGCCACGTCTACTTTTCCGTCTCTTCCCAGAAGAAAGAGCTTTGGGTGTGCGCTTATGTGAAGGATCGAGAAGCCATTGAAAGGATCTCGAAGAATATCGATAAGTGGAAGCAGGCGCTCGGTGACAGCGATCTGGAAGTAACGCGAGACAAGAACTTGACGGTTTCCAAGCGAGTCGGAGATGTTGATCTTGACGCTCCCGACACATGGTCCGGCCTTCTAAGGCTCGCGCTTCAAGATGCGGAGAAAATCAGAGAACTTCTTCTTTCTGAGCTCGCTTTATAATTGACCTAACTGAAGGATTCAGTGTTTTGTCATTGGCCGACGCCTTTGTAGCGTTTGCGGACCGCGGCAGGTGGGAATTAGACCCGAAGCCCCTTGGTAAGACACTGGGTCCTTTTGTTTTGTCATAAGCGGGAAGCAGCACAAAACTCCCGTACCAAGCACCCAAAGTTTGCCCTGAGATTTCCCTTTTGGTAGACTTTTCGCAACAAATCGGAGCAAGTACTGTGACCCGTGTAAACCTTTCACGGAGTCCTTCGAGGACGGTAATAGCGCAGCGTCTCCGATTTTGTTTTTCTGACTTTCTTCGCTGTATCTCTCAAATCTTTCCAGACTTCAAATCGAAGACCCTCTTTCCGCGTTAACAACGTAGGAGAAAATCTGTTCTTCTTTAATGATCGCCGATGCCGAGGGCTCGTCGTCAACAAGGAATTTTTGTTTTACCATAAGCCAGAACCGGCACCGAACTCCCGTATAAAGCATCCAAAGTTTGCCCTGACTTTCCCCTTTTGGTAGACTTTCCTCAGCAAGTCGGAGCAAGTACTGTGTCCCGTGTAAATTCACCACGGAGTCCTTCGAGGACGGTAATAGAACAGCGTCTCCGATTTTGTTTTCCTAACTCTCCTCGCACCATCTCTTGACCCTCTCCTGACCTAAGATAGAGGGCTTTCTTTCCCCATTAGCAACGAGACTGGCAACTTCTGTTCTTTTTAATATTCCGCAGCCGGGCATTTGCTGCCGCCGTCGGACTTGTCAGAAACGGAAAAAACAAAAGGACCGGTTTCTTCCGATCCTTCCGAAAAATATTTCTATTTTTATTGACCTTGACTTGCTTCGGGTAGGTCTCATGCACTTGTGGTCTTGGTTCGTCTTTCGAGAGACTCCTGCATGAATTACTTGCCACCTAGTTAGGTGCTCGAACACACTAACTCTAGTGCGGTACCGCACTGGTCGCCATTCCCATCCCGGCAGTCTCGGGGTAGGGGTCTGAAGCATCATTCCCTCACAAGATGCTATGGCGAAAGCCCAGTTCGCTGCGAACCAATCATTGAGAGGTGGTAAGGCTCTCGAAAGGTCCTCCAGACTTGACCTAGGTTAACAATCAGTCAAGAAAGAAACTGGCCCCACGGAAGCGGCAAATTAAATCGCCGAAACCGTCTTCAACAGTGTCGCGGTTATCGGATATCGCGCGGAGAATTCGGGCTGTTGAAGGTCAAAATCTTATCATCAATCTTTCTGATAAGGATGGGTTTATTTGTTTTTGTTTGTATATATACAATGTATTATAAGTAAATTTACCCTTTTAATCCTCCGGCTATTTTAGCGCCCCTTAATTTTCAAAAGGGCGCCTCGTTTTCTTTTTGAGCAAAGTTCGTCAGAAACTCAACAAGTCTGGTAGGATTTTTGAATAGGTATTATTTTTTCAAAATCGTCAAGATAGCGCACTCAATCAAAACCAAATTTGCTCTCACGCTGATTTCTGCTTAACCATCCTACCAGTGCTAGTCGGCTGGCGGAAGCTCCCGTTTATCGAGAATAACGCGTACGAGGTCAGTGCACTCAGAGTGTGTTTAATCCCAAGAACTTGCAACTCCGGCACGATCCGTTTTGGAACTAAGGTATGTCTCTCAGTTCATGCCTGATCTGCGCTCAACGCTAGAAAAATATACCTTATAGGCTATAATTAATCCAACCATTCTTAGTGAGATTTTATCGTGTGGTCTGTCATAACCCGCCCTCTGTTTGATCTTTGGTTATCAGAGCAGGACGAAGAAATAAGGGTCAAAGTTTTAGCCGGGCTTTCTTTGCTAGAGGATTATGGCCCTAACTTGGGACGGCCGTTTGTCGATACCTTGCAGAATTCCAAACTTAGTAACCTAAAGGAGCTCAGGGTGCAATGCAAACGTCATCCAGTCCGTGCTTTCTTCTGCTTCGATCCGGAGAGAAAAGCCATCGTACTTTGTGCGGGAGATAAATCAGGCGACAAACAATTTTATAAACAAATGATTCCTTTGGCCGAAAAGGAATACGAAGAGTATCTGACAGAAAACGAGGTTTAACATGAGCACTTTAAAAGAACTCATCAGCAAAGAATCCCCTGAAGTTCAAAGAAAAATTAAAGAACAGAGGGATCAGTACATCACAGAGTACTCTCTGTTTAATCTGCGTAAAGAATTAGAGGTTTCTCAGGCAGAATTAGCCGATGCGCTGCATATCAGTCAGCCCTCCGTCCAAAGAATCGAATCCAGGGGACTCGACACTAAGTTACGAACATTAAAAAAATATGTCGAGGCCTTAGGAGGAGAAATTTCTTTGCTCGTTAATCTTCCTTCCGGGGAGGGCAGAGTGTACCGTTTGTAAAAGCGTGTATTTAGCTGCGTTGCATAGATCTCAGAGTTGGACAGAGTTCGCTAGTTGACTTCCTCCCCTCCATAAATGAAGAGGATTCCTACCGCTTCTCCGACAGCCGTAGCTTAATGTCGAAGTTGCCTCGGCGGGTTTCTGCTTCAGCGGGATTGCCCAAAGGAGTACAGCTTGGTTTTTGCACGTTCTCCAAAAGGAGTTTCACGTGCGTGGACACAACCGTATACTCCTTCAGGTCTCACATCTCTCCACAGACTTCACTTCGGGACAGCCCGCCCCTAGATCTGAAAAGATAAAGCCAGTTTAGCATAGCCAGTCCTTCGGACTGGGCCCGTAAAGCACCGTTATAAATAACGGTGCTTTACGGGCCTAGCTGGTAAGCGCTCTGTCCAACTTCATACCAAACCGCCACCTTCTCCTCGGCTGCAGTGAGAGTTGTCGTATTGAATGATGTGCCGTGTCCCTATCTGATCTATTTCGTTATCTTTGAAAAAGTCTTATTTATTCAAAATTCCAAGATGGTGCATCCGTGATTTGGTACCTAACCGCCCTCGCTTTGCCGGACGAAAAGATCCTGCCCTCATCTATCAAGCGTCTCAGGTGAAATCGGATCGTTGAACGCGGCGTCTTCAGTGCCTTTTCAAGATCACTGATACCCATTGAATCTCCGCTGCTTAATAACTTCAAAATCGAAAGAGAAAGTTCCGGAACGCCGGCTAACAGATGCTCTTGAAAAACCTTCGACTCAAGCACTTTCATTTGAGTCCAAAGACTATTCAGAAAATAATCAAAAAACGGACGCCAATCCGGAGATTCTTTTTCCAGTGAAAGTTGGGTTTTCCGAAGCGCCAGATAGTAGGAAGCCTTGGATTTTTCGATTACGGACTCAAGGGACGAGTACGGTACATAGTCAAAGCCGCTTCTAAGAAGAAGCAGTGTCGTGAGAAGCCTCGATAATCGTCCGTTTCCGTCTTGGAACGGATGAATCGCAAGGAATGAAACAACAAAAACCGCGATAAGCGAATCTTCAAAAACTCCTTATCGATTCACAAGTCCTCGCCAGCCAAAAACTACTTATCTCCTGATTCCTATCGTATCTTCTGAAAATCGAAGATATATCCCCGTTGGATATGTCAGTAAAGACATTATTACAAACAATGCAAATTTCACGATCAGTAATGCCTCTTTGTACACCCTCGGAGTACTAACTTCCTCAGTTCACATGGCCTGGATGCGTACAGTGGCGGGAAGGCTGAAAAGCGACTACCGTTATTCAAATACTATCGTCTATAACAATTTCATTTGGCCGAAGGTTACTGAAAAGAATAAGTCGCAAATTGAAAAAACGGCACAGATGATTCTCGATGCACGCGCAAAACACCCTACGATGTCTTTAGCCCAGCTCTATGACGAACTGACGATGCCAGAAGATTTAAGAAATGCTCACACAGCAAACGATAAAGCCGTCATGAAAGCTTACGGCTTCAAGCCATCCATGACAGAACCTGAGATAGTTGCCGAGTTATTCAAACTCTACGAGGTAAAACTCAAAGAACTCGAACAAGAGGAAAAGAAAAAAGAAGAGAAATCGAAAGCAACGGAAAAAAGCCGCTCCGGCAAGGCTAACTAGACCAAATACGACTCAGCCCGCGCTGACAACACGGGCTGGGTCAGTCCTATAAAGTGTCGAGACAGTCCAATCCTCTCCATCATTTAGGAGGATCATCGCACCCAACACAATCATCCGGACAAGAGATGTCAATCTTGATTACAAGATCATCTTAACAAATATTCGCTCTCCGCAAGGATTTCAAGTTCAAACAAAAATAATTTAATATATTCGATTGTATCTTTTATATTTTATTTTTTGATAGCCAGAACAATTTCAATAACGCGTTTATCTGCTGCTGTCAGGACAGCCGAAAATTTCCAATTTTCGACCGAGCAACAGCGAGGTGCTGATGCATTTTGGCGTCTAGGTCTTTAGAACAGACACCAAAATGCGATCCTGCCTTAGTTCTTTTTTGAGCTTGTTTTATTTTCACTGGGAGCTCTAACCGCTCCACTTAACCCCAAGCGCAGTTGTCTTATTTTTTCAAAAGGAAGCTTCATCCTGGCCCAGTTTTTAAGTTGGTTCAAACCAACTTTTTGAGAAGATCGATGTCGACCGTTTCGTTCAAGGCACCCGACTTTCCGATAAAAAGTTTATACGTATAAACTTTGAAAAAGTGTTATTTATTCAAAATTAAAGTCCGAGGTCTTTTTGATCTGATATTTGACTGCGCTCGCTTTTCCGAAAGAAACGATTCTTTCATCTTCCAAAAGGCGCTTCAAATGAAAGCGAATCGTCGAGCGCGGTACTTTCAGGGCCTTCTCCAGTTCAGCAATACCGACAGGTGCCCCGTTCTCCAGCAACTTCAAGATAGAAAGCGAAAGTTCTGGGACTCCGGCCAAGAGGTGCTCTTGAGATACTTTCGACTCAAGCACCTTCATTTGAATCTGAAGACAGCTCAAAAAGTAATCAAAGAAGGGGCGCCAATTCGGATGATCTTCCTCCATCGTCATTTGGCTTTGCCTGAGATTCAGGTAATAAGCAGCTTTAGACTTTTCTATGACCGACTCGATGGAAGAGTAAGGCACATAGGCAAAACCACTCCTGAGTAACAGCAGCGTCGTTAGAACCCTAGACAACCTCCCATTGCCGTCTTGGAAAGGATGGATAGCAAGGAAAGCTGTAATGAAAACAGAGATGAGTAAAAGCGGGTGGTAGACGCGCCTCTCGGTCTCTTCGTTGTACCAAACGACTAACTGCTGCATTAAAAACGGGGTCTCAAACGGTGTCGCGGTCTTAAAGACAACCCCAACCACCTTCCCGTCTTTCATTGCCGCTACCGAGTTTTCTACCGTTTTATAGCTCCCCATATGGCGCACGTCTTTATCGCTCAATCGCAAAAGAGAGGCGTGCAGCTGCTTGATGAGATTTTCCGACAGCGGCATATCTTCCCACGAGGAGTAGATCAAGGAAAGCGTATTTGCGTAGCCGGCGACCTCCTGCTCATCTCTGCTGGCAAATGATTGTTTTCCGATGTTCCCTAGGAGTTCTTTAATCTCCGCGTTGCTTAAAGAATTTCCTTCTATACGCGTAGAAGACCCAATGCTCTCAATCGTGGCGACTTTCTGGAGATGAATCAATCTTTCCGGAGCGAGGTTTCCAAAAGCCGTCCACGCTCCCTTGAACTGGTCAAGTTTGGACAACAAATCAACTTCAGCGTGAGAGTATCGAAAATCAGAAAGGTCGAGATTTAACTTCATGTTGCGCAATACTTGTTCAATATTTGTTTAATATTGCTCAATTTTTGCGCAATATATAAAAAAGTTCAACCGGGTGGCGCCTCCTTCTAGTCGTCTTGAGAGCTTTTCTTTTAAAACAAAGGAAAACTTACCAAATTAGAATATAATATGATTGATTGTATCTTATATATCTTTTAATTGAGGCTCTTTGTCATGCCGAAACCGCCCTTCGTTGCCAAGGAAAACGTCGAACGTTTCATTCTTTCCTTCGTTCATGAAAATAAAAAACTCCCGACTATGGCCGAGATTCGTAATCACTTCGGCGGCGGGAGCATGAATCGGTACTCAGAAATCCTCAAAGGGATGAATATTTCTGCACCGGAAAAGAAAAGCCCTTTGACGCTGGACCCGCTTGAAACCAGTCAGCTCATGGCCGGAATCATCCCGTTCTTCGAGCAAAAGATGGCCAGACTCGTCAAAGAGCGAACAGAAAACGATCGGGACCTCCGACTAGCTTCCGTTGATGCTCTCGCAGAGATGCAGAAAAAGTACGAAGAACTCGAAGAAGCAAGCAGAGAAAAAGAACTCCGATTTACCGTAACGCTTAAGGATCAAGAGTCCCGTTTCATTTCCGAATTGAAATCACTGACCCAGACCGCAGCCGAAGAAAAAGTACAGCTTCAGGCTGAAATTCAAGTCCTTCGCGAAAAACTCCAACAAGAACGGGAGAGGATAACTTCCGTCGTTTCCGAAAACCAAAAGGCTGCTCGCTTTTTCTCTACCCTTGAAGAATTTGCTGGCAAGAAGCTAGAAGATAAGGACTTAATTAAACTGCGCAACTACCTGGCCCGACAAGAAAGTAGCGGTCGCTATTACTCCAGAGTGTTTTCGTAGCAGTTTAAAACTGTTGAGGTCGGTACGTGATTAAACACAGCCATGGGCAATAAAAACGATCCTTCGTCGTAAAAAGAGGCCTTCCTATCGGAAGGCCAAATTTTCACTACTTAGGTACACACTATGAGAATTCTTTACTCTCCAGATAAACACCTCCACATTTCTCTTAAATCTTTTTGATTCAACTCAAGTAAGGCCATAGGTTTAATCGTCATTGCTTTGTTGGTCGCCCGCTCCGATGCCGAGACAAAATGCCTAGCGAAGCCATCTTCTCCAACGTCTTTCAGCAGTCGGAACCTTCTAAGTTCATCCGAAGTCAGAGAGCAGTCCGGTTTTTCTCCACAAATCAAAATCAATTTAACCGCGACTCCGACCCCTTTCTGACATCCTGTCGTAAAGTTCCGGAAAAGCAATATTTGATACTCATCGGAAGAAAGATTTTTTTGCTGTGCTAACCGCCCTATTCCGCGATTCAGATAGATGTCGTCTCTTATTGAAAGTTTTGGCATCCGTCCATTTTCGATACCTCTAAGGAAGCTCAGAAAATTGCTCGCACGGTCTGTATTGACCACGTCGGCTTTGCACGTCTTTTGAATAAAATCAACCACAAACTTACTGTATGCGCAGAGCCTACATTCCCGCGGAACTGACTCCGGAACATCTGTCTGCAGAAATACCTTAACGTCGTAGAACTCAAAAAGCTCTGAGTAATGATTATCAAAAATGCTTTTTGCAAGGGCGTCATCAATCATCTCGCTAAGGCGTCTTTGACTGACCACACGTTCCAGAAAACTCTGATCATCAGAGGCAACATTGAAAACCGAAAATAAAAAATTCCACTTAGCATCGTTCCCCGGATCAGTTACTCGAATAGCGAGTTTCATGATCACTCCTCCGGCAGCGCCAGTATCTCCTCGAGAGTCAGCGGACAATCCAAATGGTATCCGAAGCATTTTCCTCCGAGTTGCGGGGTCATATCGTCCATGACATCGATCATGATCAATCCAATGACGGTTCTTTTCAGCTTGGACGTGTTCATTATGAAGTCTTTAGCTTCAACGCAATTGCTTTCGGCAAAACTAAGAAGCTCTTCTAAGTCCCAGCCCCAACGCTCTGAGACCTCATCCCAGACTTTACCAATCTCCTCAACTCCAACTTTCTCGTAAATCTGATCTGCCGTGAGCGGTTTACGAGGAAGCTCCGACTCCACCTTAGCTACAAACTTGAGCCTAGCCTCCACAACTTGCTTATCCCACTCACTCAGAGCCTCTTCATCTTCTGTATCCGGAGCGGAAGGGAGTTTTTCTACGCAGGATCGAAACAGAGGGAACTCATATTTGGAGAAGTTCTCATTGGCCACAAAAGCAGCCTTAACAAAGTTGTCGAAATCATCAACTTTGTTGTTAATCATCACCTCAAATAAATCAAGCCGAACAACCATGCTTTTAATGGCTCTTTTGATGAGTTTTTTTGTCAAAGGAACTTTTTCCGACAAGCCACCATACGAAAGCTGCACTTCAGCGACAAATTTGTTGTTTTCACGAACAACATTTTGAATCCAAACCCACTCTCCCATTTTTCTCTCCTCAATCTCTTTCCGATGGTTGCTCAACCTGTTTCTGAATGATTTCAATCGTAATTATTCGGAGTGGACAATAAAAGATTAGAGTTGCTCTTCATTGTCCACGCCACACGAGCTCACCTGGAGTCATCTGCCTTAGCACCCTAACAGGGTGCTCGGAAAGAGGGCGCCGCCCTCTTTCAATCTCCGGGGCAGGGACAAGCGGCGTCCCTGCACCGCCGAGCAGGTTCAGCTTGTCATGAACCACCAGACCCCAAAGATGGCGTTCTCCACAGAGCTGGCTTATCGCTGCGGATTGAGAGCCCATGAACTTCTAACCATTGAGCGTACTTCGGATAAACGCGCCGACAAACGTTTTTACGCCGACGGCAGGGAAAAGAACCTAAGCTCAAAATTTGACGGAATGGGTGACGGAGTTCGCTATGTCGTCACAGGAAAAGGAGGCCTCACCCGTGAAATTTTCGTTCCGAAGGACTTGGCAATACAACTCGAACAACGAAGGCTTCCAGAGCCTATTCGGGTGCGGGACAGAGGCGTGTTCTATGTTCAGAAGTACGACCTGGCCGGCGGTAAAAAATTTACCGACTCGTTTGCTAAGGCGAGTGAAAGGGCGCTCGGGTGGTCCACCGGAGCACACGGTTTACGTCACTCCTATGCTCAGGAACGCCTTAAAAATCTAACAAAGAACTATGACTACGAAACGGCTAAAGAAACAGTCTCCCAAGAGATGGGGCACTTTAGGCCGGACATTACGGACGCTTATTTGCGATGACGGACTTTCTTGTATCTATTGCCGGGTGGCTGGGCGAGTTTCTTTTAAACTTTTTTGACTTTGTCTTCTTCCTAGCATTCCTCCTCTGTCTTTTTATCTGCCTTGGGCATGCTTTTGGCTATTCCATCCTCTCGGGGAAGGCGCAGAGAAGTTTAGGACTGGTTTTTCTTTGCGTACTCGCCTCCATCATCCTATTTCCTACCGTCGTTTTCTATTACATGATGGACATCAAACAAGGATATTCATTGAGCCAGACCTATTCGATGATCCTTGATGCAAACGAGGTAACAAAGGCCACTTTCTTTTCAATTGCCATTTCTGCAGCCCTTCCTGCTCTTCTCATCGGATATTGGATGAACCCAAGTCTTGATCTGCCTGACATCAAGAAAATCGCTGAAGAGAAGGCTTCCGGACTTTTGGAACGCTGGAAGGAACGGACGCTGTATGACCAGGAACGAAAAACTTCAGAATTAGAGCAAAGAAGCCAACAGATCAAAGCTGAAGAAAAATCATTGAAAGAATTTGAGATAAAGCTCCGAGAGTACAGTCGCGAACTATCCGAGCAGCATACCGAACTTGACTCGGAAAAAGCCAAGGCACAAAACATGATTGCACAGGCTGAGGCCGCGATAAAAGAATCAGAAATCCGGGTCGAGGAGCTGTCTAAAAGCAACCTACAGCTAAAGAATCAGATTCAAAGATTGATACCAAAGAGCAGGCAATACTCAGAAATGAAGAATTTCGTTTTGACTCATATGTCAAAAGAAGAGGACCGGCAGACATTCCTTCAATGGGACAAGAAATGCCTCGAGGATGTTTCCGAAGAAATTCGTAAGAACCGAAAACGGAAGAAAGCGTGGCAAGAAATTAAAATCCAAAACTCTCCGGAAGACTAAATCTCGAGGATTGGCCGTGGCGGGCCGGTCGGCGCCGTGAATTTTTCCGGCGCAGAATAAAGCTAAAGCCGTCTAGCCCTGTGACGAGGGCGAAACGGCTTTGACAAGGGAGAACGTTATGGCGTGTCATAACATTCTTGCCTGCATTTTAGCATTCGTGAGGAGACACCGTCGGTTCTTTTTGAAACTGATAGTTGCGCTCCTGTTGATGCTGACTTGCTAGCGTGAAAGAGCCTGCCCGGGTAACCGGGCAGGACACGTTAGCCTCAATCAGCAAAGGCTCGAGCAACTAGGGAGTTGAAACTGCTGCAAGGCGCAACGGTTATTTCTAATACATATGAGTGTTACCCATCAGCAGGATGTTCGACTTGTTTCCGACGGCCTCTCCCATCTGCTTACAAGTTTCTTTCGGTTTCTCGAAAACGTAACCCTGCTTGGCCCACTGATTTAAAACAGCAATCTGGGCGACGGAATTCAGGTACTTATCCTTCGGCTCCAGCCACAAGCGCATACAAGCACCTTTAATAACGGCAGTATAGATAGTGTCAGTAATGCGAGCCTGAGGCAACACAATAACTACTGTCTCCTTCTTTTCTGCCCCTTGATGGGCAGTTATCGACGCCGGACTAAACGATTTCAGATCCTGTCCGAGAGCTTTAATTGCAGTATTTGGTGCCGCGAAAGCCAGAGAAGCCGCACACATAAGGGGCAATAGTAGTAATTTTTTCAATTTGTTCCTCCTGAAGATTTTTGAGTACTTTTAGATTATCGCCTAGTTACTCTCTCAGCTATGGAAAGTCACTTTACTCAACATAATGGCTTGTTATGTTGAGTGTGAAATGCACTGTGACAGCATAACCCCGCCGTTTTTAAAGACTTTAACGGGTTTTTAGAGAGTTTTCTGGTCTTTTTGTACAGTGTTTACTGTATAAATCATTTTTGAATTAATAATACTTTTTCAAGAATTACTTGCAAAAGCATTGATTCGTACAGTAACTATGAGAAAAAGACCACTTATTTATGACTTCTGAAACAAGAGGTCTTATTTCTTCATATGTACACCCTTCAAAATTTTACGGAGCTTTAATTGCTTCCTGGAGATTTTTATTAAAAAACATGAGGTTTGCTAAAGGGTTAGGAGTTCTCAGTCGGTCATTATCCCTGTACCAGCCAAGCCGATAATCTCCGCCATGAGAAGTGGATTTAATAAACAGATTACAACTCAACGAATCCTCCAACGCGGAATATTCTTCTCCTATGAGAAAAGGGGTCTCCTTGGAAAAGAAGGTATTGTCTTCAGGAAGAATGTTAGGGAAGCTCTGTAAAATGCTTGATTCTTCCCAATGGCCTTTAGAGACTTAATTTTCAAAGGATCTGGCCGAAATTTTCCATTCAGGAGGAGTTGATTGGGGCCTAATCAATCAATTTCCTCCCCAATAGATACAGTTATCCTAGACGAAGCTCACCTTAGTTCGATTTTCGAAGCAATTTCCGATGAACATGTTGGCAATCGAGGCCAGCATTGTTAAGCGCGCCGTATTTTTGGCCAGTCCTCTATATCGTACTTTCCTATATCCGAACTGAACTTTAATTCGATGAAAGGCGTGTTCGACCTTACATCTAATTGAACTCAGCACCTTTTCGTCGGCAACTCTCTCTGCGGAGAGCTTCTTTCTCTGGCCGTAGCGTTTCGCAGCCGTATAAGTTACTCGTTCAGGATCTGCACTCTCACGCTTTTCCATACCGAGATATCCGGAATCGCCGATTACTTCCCAGTCATCGGGGCGGCGTAATTCGTCCGCTTTTGTCACATCGTGAACATTAGCGGGGGTCGTTACCACCGTGTGGATGATTCCGGTGGCTTTATCCACACCAATGTGCATCTTCATTCCGAAGTGCCAGTTGCTGCCTTTCTTCGCTGAACGCATTTCAGGATCTCGCTTTTTGTCAGCGTTTTTCGTCGAACTCGGTGCTTCAATAAAAGAGCCGTCAACAATCGTGCCCTTGCTGAACAGAAGCCCCCTGGCGGTAAGCTGCTGCTTGAACAAATCAAAGACTTGTTTGTCCAGAACGTTTTTCTCAAGGAGATGACGGAAACGTAGGATCGTGGTCTCATCGGGACATTTTGAATCCATCGTCAGACCGACAAAGCGGCGGCATGCGAACGAGTCGTGAAGCGTCTCCTTACACATGGGATCAGAAAGGTTATAAACCAGCTGAAGGAAATGAATGCGGATCATGAGTTCCAGAGGATAAGGCTGAGCGCCGCGTTTGCCTTCACTGTAATAAGGGCCTATCAAAGATTTCAAGCCCTGCCAAGGAATGATGCGGTCTAAAGTCTCCAGGAACTTTGTTCTTCTGGCACCGCCCAGCTGCGGTGAGGTTTCTGCAAATAAATCAGCGAATGTGGGGGCTTTAATCTTCATAGTCACACTTTTCGGTAGTGTGCTAATTATAGCATATCACCCACCTTTTGTGCAGAGATTCCTTAGACAAAAACGATAGAAGTTCTTCATAGTTGCAATTGCTTAGCTGTACCGACTCTTCGTCAAAATAATATGTTTTAGGTTTAATGAGTTTGCCATCAAGTATTTTTAATTCGAGGGGCCAAAGGTAATGTATGTCATTCGTTGGACGGGCTATTAGGTATAGTTTTTTTCCTGGCACCTCTGTTGACTGAAACTCTGCAACTAACACCGCGGCTGCCCAAATGGTCCAAGAAGCTCCTGCATCACGTTTCCGCTCGGCATCTCCGATTGCTGCAGCTTGTGATACATAATGAACTCTGGGCGTATAACGAATGTAGTTTCCCCATGCACAACGTTCTTCTGAGAGAAACCACACCTGACCGATGGAAATATTCGTTAAGGCTGTCTTCTTCCGCTTTTCGATAGTGCTGAAATAATTACCTGACATAAGATTTCCTCGCTTTTTAAAGCTTTTCCTTCTCGTTTTTTAAAGCTGGCTTCCGTGGCTCTCGCTGCTGGGGACAAAATCTATGCTTATCAGGGACCGACCTCATCAGAGTAGTCGTATAAGAAGGATCTTCTTCATTCTCAACAAGATACCACTTTCTGTTGAGACCTAAGAGATACTGATCTACAACTTTTTTACTAGTAAAACACTAGTAAAAATATATTCCATTTTCTCTTAAAGAAAAGGATAAAGAAACTTTATGAGACATGAGCCTTACGCAAAAGTGAATAATTTAAGATGAAGAGACCGCGGACTAGTCGTTTCCAAGGCTTAAGTAAATAGAAAAGTTACGGCCACGTAATCCAAAGTTTAGGAAGGTTTTTCTTCCTTCTCTTGGCTATAAATCTACAAGAAAATCCAATAGAAGTTAAACCGTCAATTAGCCACTTGAGAGAATCTAAGTCACCATCAATCCAAAATGCGCCGCCTCTAGACGTATTATCCACATACGGAATTGAATATCTCTTCAATATCGCAATAAGCAGGAAAAGAGACGGCGGATAAGATAGCTGCTGAATAAACTTTGTGCGACTATCAACAAGTTGTATTTTTTCTGTTGAATTTACGGAACTGTGTCCCCTCAGTTCTTCGGCTCTTTGCTCCCTAAAGAATTGGATGCACTCCTCATCTCTGAAGATGATTCTCTCATATTCAATATGTATTCTACTCAAACACCACGGAGCTAGCTTCTTTAAACTCGAATAGCTTGAAAAAATCTCTAGAGCCCCTTCTTCGTATCTATATTCATCAAAATCTATCCCTGCCTTTTCCAGTTCATCTTTTATATGTTCGAATCTCTCTTCTTGGGGGTGCATTATTAAAGATTGTCCTCTTAACGCAACTTCCTATTAGTCTAATGTCAGGATCCTCACACAGGAATAGGCTTGACTTCTCGTGACCCTCAACGCCCATTAAAAATTAACTCATCGAACTTGATACAACAAATCCCACGTTCAATACCGTATAGTGAATTTTTACTAGTAAAAACAATGAAGTATTAACTTTTCCTTGCTTGGTACGCGACGGCATAAAATGACCACAACAGGTGTAAAGACAGTCACCAAACGTGATTAAAGAAAAATGAACTCGATGACTACCCAGAAAGGGAATAGCGAAGAGCGGAATTATTGGCAATCTTGTTTTGTTATTGGAAAACTGCGCAGTATCTTCTTTTCCATATCTTCAAGGACACACTGGAAGCGGTAGCCTTTTGTGAGCAGTGCTTCAAAGTGAGGAGCTTCGCAGAAATACGTTATTAAATCTTTTTGTTTTTTATTGAGCCTTTTGGAGGATATTTGCCTTTTATTAAGCTGTTGGTATTTTAAGTAATTGATAATTTGTTTATCGTCGTAATCAGAGAAATACGAACGGTACCAACTCAATCCTCCATCAAAATTAACCGGGAGGTTAAACGTACTAATTATTTTACTTTGAGCGGCTTCTTTTGCCGAAACCTGTATTCTTGCAGGATCGGGTAATGGTCTTGTTTGTTGCGGAGGTTCCTCTTGAAGCCTAAGACCGATAAAAATGAAAACCGCTAAAACACAAAAGAAAAGAGCTATCCAAACACTGGAAGATTTCTCTTTTTTAACATCTGCATTGACTTTATCTTCTACGCCCTTCGGTTTAATCAGTTCTTTTTGAAGTGCGGAAATTTGGGCTCGGAGCGACTTTATTGTCGTTTCAAGCTTCTCGTTAGCATTTTCCAACGAGGAAATATATCGAGCATGCTCCCGTGCCTGGAGTTTTAGGGTATCAAGCTCTTTTTGAAGGGAGCTTTTTAAAGAGTCGATGCCTTGAATGCGAGCTGTTGCTCTTAAAACAAAGTCGCACATTTCTTCTCCGAAGGTTTCTCTATCCTCCTCTGTAATTCCCGGCTTGTCTGCCGAGAGACTTTGCTCGTACAAAGTAACCGAGTTTTTTAATCGGTCGATGTCATCTATACACTCTTCTCTCATTTTTCTAAGAGAACCTCGGAGGGCGTCGCAGTTATTCCTCTGCTCCTCGACTTTTTCTAGAGATTTATCGGCCTTTTCTTCGATGTAATTTATGCTATTTCTAAGGTTGACAGAGTTCTCGGTAAGGTCTACGTTTAATTGATCAATTTTTTCGAAAGTTTCTCTTCTCAGGATTACTTCCTTTGTGTGAGCCGAACTTATACCGATTTCAAACCTTGATAGTTTTTCTTCAGTGGAAGTCTTAAAACTCTCAAAGTCTTTGGTTGCTTCTTCTTGGCTTTTTTTAATGGGGGAAAGCGCATCCCCCAGTTCCACTAGTTTTTTATTGAGTTCGGTTTGAGAGTCAAGAATCCTTTTATCGAAAGTCTCTTTGGCTGTTTTTATTTTGTTTGAAAGCTCGATTTCTCGTTGGTTAAGGGAATAGAGTTTTTTAGCTAGCAGTAGTGCAAAGTTTTCGCCGCCCCAGAGCTCTTTCTTACTTCCTAAAAAAGCTATGAGTTCATCGCTGCTAACATTATTATCAGTTGCTACTTGTTTTAGCAGCTCATTAACGCTTCCGGTTGGACTTAGTTCACCGGGGCTGGCTGTTTCACGAGTGCCGAGTCCGTTTTTTTCTAAATAGTCATCAGAGTCGCGAGTAGTGGCAGTGTCCTCTCCCGGATAAGGTCTGGGTCCAAGCGATTGCATTTATTTTCCTTGTGTTTAAACGTCTTGGGATGTTTTATTCTTGTAGTAATTACTATATTAACAAATCGTTATATGGGACTTTCCCATGGGTGATCCCCTAAACAGAGCTATTCTTGCAACCACCGCTCCCTTCTATTCTCTGTACATGTAATCCTAAAAAACTGCGAAGAGGCGTGTAGACATTTGCAATCTGGTAATTTTTACTAGTAAAGCACTAGTAAAAATCTCTAATATGAGTTTTTCCCCGTTACTAAAAAACAAAAAATCAATCGAAAAAAAAAACGTCAGATGATGAGCTAAGTTCTTAGCAATCGGATCGTTTCGGCGAATGTCGTTTTGTTTTACTTGTCTTATTTGTATTAATTGTAGACATCCCAAAGTCCTTGGTGATCAAGGCTTCTACGCAACTTAATATGAGAAATTCCCCGTTAAATATGAGTTTTTCCCCGTAAAGTATGAGAAATTCCCCGTGTAAGTATGAGTTTTTCCCCGTGAATTATGAGTCTGTATAATGAGCTCATAATTAATAACTAAGGCGTACGACCATGGGAGAGCTAATTGTAAAGTACGGGAATGAGGTTAATAGAGCTGCACGACGCCTCACGACCAGCGAATTGCGTATTCTTTTTGTCGCCATCGCTAAGAACTTCCAGGTAAAGGACCGGTGCCTTGAGTGCCGGGTCTCTGCTCAAGAACTTATCTCCTTAGGTTCAGATCCTTCAACCGCGTACGCAGACTTGAGGCAAGCGGTCGAGACTCTGTTTGATCGCTACATTGTCTTTACTGAAAAAGATGCTTCTGATAACGCGCTCATCGAACGAAAAATCCGCTGGGTACAAGATATCGGGTATGTAAAAGGAAGCGGAGAGGTTGTTGTCACGCTTTCTCAAAAGCTCCTACCCTTCCTGCACGACTTCCGGAAAGGTTTTACGTTGCTGAAACTGCAGGAGATACGAGGCCTAACGGCATACGCCGCAATTCTTTATACAATGCTGTGCCAGTACAGAGATACGCGCTGGATGAAAATTGATGTCCAAGAACTGAGAAGCATCCTTGAAATTGGGGACCGTCTCAAGCTCTACGGAGACTTCAAGAGGTTCGCCATTAAGTCATCAATCAAACAGATCAACAACAGCCAAAATACCGTGTTCAACGTGCGTTTCGAGGAGATTAAGGCCGGACGCAAAGTTGTTGCGATCAAATTCATTCTCGAAGATAAGCCTCGCCTAATCGCGTTAAAAGCGCTGGAAAAGGCTGACCCACATCCGGTCATCAAAATTACGGACAAACAGGCCAGGTACTTCGCTTCAGAAGCGATTGCCCGGGACTGCGATATGGTCATGCAGGTCCTTCGAAATGAAAATATTTTGCCGGTAAGTGTCTTCCGCACTTTCTACACCAATCAAATTGCAATCGACTGGCTGGCTCCGCAGTTGAAAAAGCCGGAAGTGCTTGCGAACAAAAACGTACAGAAGATGCTTCGCAGCTTTGGTTTTTCTTTCTGATTTTCGGGGACGAATTTTAAATATGAGTTTTTCCCCGTCTAAATTTCGATTTTCCTACAATGCCGACTACGGCGGAATCCCTCCCACTCCTTATATATTTCTTTCTGTATACATTGAATTTGTATTTAGTAAAATGCAGACAACACCACGGATCGGCTTTTGGCTGGACAATTCCAACCAAACACCGCAGCAGACAGTAGAAACCATTCTGAACGTTAGGAAGCCGGTATGATTGTTACATATAAGGGGAAGAAAAATTTCTTTTAGATACTTGTTTTCCTAAAACTGATGTGATATAATAATTCAATTCCAGAAAAGGAGTAAAAAATATGCGGCAAGGTATTCTTAAATAAAACTATAATC